>Ga0208357_1000213_pt1 | contig 47736 bp, 48 predicted proteins | sample NGESurdeep092012_6_FD_184487 | JGI IMG/M metagenome (GOLD analysis project Ga0208357, IMG submission 184487) | Arctic peat soil microbial communities from Barrow, Alaska - NGEE Surface sample F52-2 deep-092012 (SPAdes) | ecosystem: Environmental > Terrestrial > Soil > Wetlands > Peat ...
AGAAATAAGAGCACCGCATAGCGAATATCCGGCGCACTCAATTCGACGTGAATAAGATGCGTTGGGTCAGCCATGGCGAAGGGTCGCCACAGCGCTTCGGTGAGAGAGTCCGGCAGGAATCGGTAATGCCGCAATGGCTCGGTGGTAAAGTCCGGCGAGCGGAATACTTGGTTGAACAATGGAAAGAATGGATTGCCGAACATTCTTTCGAGCTGCAGTGCCCATGGCGCGGCGACGATCGTAAATCCAAGGCTCGTTGCGGCGCCGAATCCGAGGAGATAGCCGACTCTAGGTCGGCGTCCCAGCGGAATCATGGCGACCATGACGAAAGCCGCGACCGCAAAAATCGAATTGGTAAGTTTCAGTGCACTGGCGGCGCCCAAAAGAAGGCCGGCGCAAACAATGCGCCACGCGCGAGGCGCACGCAAAGCGGCCACGATAAGGACCCATCCGCCGAGAACTGCCGTGCCGGTCGTGACGTCGGCAAAACTCGATCCAAGTTCTTGCAGCAAGACAGGGTTGGCGAAAGTAAGAGCCACCGCCAAAAAGGCGAGCCATTGGGTCGTCGCTCGGCGTTTTGATGGGATTGTCAGGAGCGCCAGCTCGTATGTCAGCCAGAGCAGGATGCTCTGCGCAATCGCCAGGACGCTGCCAATGAGAACAGCAGGAAGCCCTGAGCGCACGAGTTCATAAAACGGAATGTACGCATACGGATTGAAATAAGACTGAGGTCCGGCTGCAAAGTAGTCCTGGGCGAAGCGATCGGAGACTGCGCTAAATCCGGCATACAGGTGATAATCCAGCGCGTCTGACGGTAGGTCTTTACCCAGCAAATAGTTGCACACCAAAGCGACAAGCGTGCATAGGCCATAGATTTGCAATCGGCCGAACCAAGGGATTTCGTAAAACTTCGCCACCACGGTGGAACGCGGGTATTGCGGGTCAAGCGGAGACGGATCCGCGATCATGAATCAGTCGCCCGTTCCGATCCAATATCAATAAATCCCAGCAAGAAGGACGCGAAAATGATCTCGGCTCCGGCAAGCATCAAAGTGACGGATGGAATAGCCACACGCATCATGGTGGTGGGATCCAGCGCGGCCAGGTGGGCGTGCGCCCAGGTTTCGACGGAATACCCTGCAAGCGCAAAGCCGGTCAGCCCGAGAACCAAGCCCAACAGAATGCCGCGCTCGAGAGTGAATATCTGGAGAAAGTGGTCCAGCGACGGTGTCATGGGAAGCAAATTTTTGACGACACCAATAGTGCGAGCCACCAGCGAGAACAGCACCAGCTGTATCCCCAGAATGGTCGCACCGGCGGCGTATAGCATCGTGTGGATGTCGAACCCCACACCGCGGATGACTACCGGGCCGTGCAAAATTAGGGCTTCGGACGCCACGCCGACGCCGATCAGCGTGGCACCTGGGTAGAGCATGAGCCAGCGCGGGCTCATCATGAGGAGTAAGCGTAGATGCCGCCAACCGTCGCGCCAGCTTCTCAGATGAGGTTGGCGCGTGCGCCCCGCCGGCGATAATACGGTCGGAACTTCCGCAATGCGCCAGCCGGCAAGGGTGGCCTTGATAATCATCTCGCTCGCGAATTCCATGCCCGAAGCCCTTAATCCGAGTTCCAATGCCGCTGCCCGGTCGACGCCGCGCAAACCACAGTGAAAGTCGCCGATCGCGGACGAGAAAAACAGTCTGCCTACAAAGCTGAGAACCGGATTGCCCAGATAACGATGAAGTGCCGGCATCGCGCCGGGTCGGACCCCGCCCCGGAAGCGATTGCCGACGACCATCGTATGGCCCGAACGGAGCGAATCGATGAACGCATCCAGCTGCGAGAAGTCGTAGCTATCGTCTGCATCCGCAAGAATGACGAATCGTCCTTTCGCCGCGTGTAGCCCTCCAAGTAGCGCACTTCCGTAACCCTTTTTTGCGACATGCGCGACTCGTGCACCGGCCGATCGGGCAAGCTCCAGGGACCCATCGGTCGACCCGTTATCCGCCACCAGTACTTCACCCTGAATACCTGTACGCTCCAGGAAACTGCGAGCCTTCGCCACACACGTCGCGACGGTTTCGGCCTCGTTCAGGCACGGCATGAGAATCGTTAATTCCAAGGTCGAACTCAATAAGTACAAGGAAACCAACGTCGGGGTTTGCCCGCCTGTGCGGTCGCCAAATTCTAATCCACAAGAGCCACATGGAGTTGTTTGTTTGTTCTGCGAAGCGGGGCCGCAGGGGAAAGCGCCCGTTGCGCGTCGCGCGAAAGGGGCAACAGGTCTTGCGGCTACATATGTAAGAGGAGCAAATAGGAAAGGGGTTAGCCGAAGCTAACCCCTTGTTCGTCTGGTGGGCCGTGAGTGGCTCGAACACTCGACCTACGGATTAAGAGTCCGCTGCTCTACCAGCTGAGCTAACGACCCGACGTTTGAAGCAACGGAAAAAACGCCTACTGATTTTATAGATTCTGGTAGGCCGTGCGGGACTTGAACCCACGACCAACGGATTAAAAGTCCGCTGCTCTACCAACTGAGCTAACGACCCGAAGCCCGCCATTATAAAAAGACACCTTGCTAGGTGTCAAACGTTGCAGAGTGCGGGATGCGTTTGAAGGGGCGATTGTCCCATTTTTGATGGGACAAATTGAACAGCCGGAGATCAAATGATTCGATCCCCGTTGGGCACGTCACTCTATTTTAGTGTAGCGAGGCCACCCGATCCTTGGCGACGCCAGCGGCTTGGCTGTCCGGATACGCTGCGATGAGCTGCTCGAGCGTATGTTTGGCGGTTTTTTTGTCGCCCATATCGGTTTGACTGCTTGCGATATTCAACAGAGCGTCCGCCGCGCGCGGGTTCTCGGGCCACGTTTTCACCAGCGTTTGCTGGCTCGCGATGGCTGCCTTGTAATCGCGTTGGGCATAGTAACTCGTCCCGATCCAATACTGGGCTGCAGGCGCATAGGCCGAATCGGGATACTGTTTCATAAAGGCATTAAACGATGCAATTGCGCCTTTGAAGTCGCTGTTCTTGAACTGCTCGAGCGCGGCCTCGTAGGCTTTTGACTCATTCGGATCCACCGTTGCGTTCTTGCCATCGATACTGACCTGCTGCGGCTCGAGCTTACGGAGTCGCGTATCGAGATCGGTGTAGAAATCCTTCTCGCGTTTTTCCTCATTGGCCACGTCGTTGCTCAAAAGCTCTAGCTGGCCTCTCAAGCGCGCCATATCCTGGCGCAGTGCATCGATCTGATTCGCAAGATCTAACTGCGCCTTCTGCGCCGACTCCAATTTGTCGATGCGGGAGGAGAGGTCGCGTTGGTTGGCATCGACTTGGGCGCGTAAGTCCAGGATCGCCTTACGCGCCTCGTCGTCCCCGAACACGCTCCCATAGGCCGTGCCGGTGATTCCCAACACGATCGCGGCGGCCACCACCCCGTGCAAACCGAGGTGGCGAATCCGCATGCGAATCATCGAGTCTTTCTGTCGGCTCATTGATAGACAATATCAACACGGCGATTTTCAGCCCACGCTGCCTCATCGTGACCGAGAGCACGCGGCTTTTCCTTGCCGAAGCTCACAGCTTCCATCTGACTGTCGGGCACGCCCAGAAGCGACAGCGCCCGACGCACGGCTTCGGCACGCTTTTGCCCCAACGCCAGATTGTATTCGCTGCCGCCGCGCTCGTCGGTATTGCCCTGAATGGCCACGTGGCGGCCCGGGTGGCTCTGCAAATAGTGTGCATGGGCTTCAACCGTGCCACGATACTCGTCTTTGACAACAAAGCTATCGAAGTCGAAGTAGACGCTGCGCTTGGCCAGCGGGCTATTCGGATCGTTTAGCGCGTCCCGGGTGGTATCCACAGTCGTGACGGCGTTGGTATCTGCCGGCGGCGTATTGGTCTGGCCACTCGATACGTCAGAGACGGGCGTCGGCTCCTTCAATTTCGTCGAACTGCACGCACCGATAAATGCAATAAACACCGCCAGTAAAGCGACACGCAAGATCTGTTTCATGATGTATAACCCCTTGTTTTAAAAAAGTTTATCAAATTACTTGACGTAAGGCCCCCAGCTAGGTTCGCGGACATCGCCGCTCTCCTGCAGGGTGATGCGCTGCTTGACAGATCCGTCGGTGGACACAGCCGCAAGAACTCCGCGCCCTCCGATCTCGGTTGCATACAGGATCAGTTTTCCATTGGGCGCAAAACTGGGTGACTCATCCTTGACCGTATCTGTGAGCCGCAGTTCCTGACTGCTAGCAAGATCAAGCACGTAGACCTGGAAGTGGCCATCGCGCCGGCCGATATAGGCGAGAGTTTTACCGTCTGGGCTGGTGCGGGGGCTGATGTTGTAATCGCCCTGGAACGTGATACGTGTCGCATCGCCCCCGGCGGTGCTCATGCGATAAATTTGCGGGCCACCGCCTCGATCACTCGTGAAATAGATAAATTGTCCGTCCGGAGAAAACACGGGCTCGGTGTCGATCCCATTCGAATGGGAAAACCGGCGCAGCCCGGAGCCGTCGGGGTTCATGAGGTAGATCTGGGAATTCCCGGGGCGCGAGAGCACTACCGCAAGGGTGCGCCCATCCGGCGACCAGGCCGGGGCGCTATTGCTCCCCTTGAAGTTGGCGACCGGGATGCGCTGGCCCGTAACGATCGTATGGACGTAGATGACCGGTTTTTTTAGTTCGAAAGATACATATGCGAGCTTGGTACCGTCAGGGGACCACGTGGGAGAGATGATCGGCTCGCGCGAGGCGAGCGCAGTCTGGAAGTTGTAACCATCGGCATCGGCAATCTGGAGTTCGTAGCGCTGTTGACTTTTCCGGATGACATAGGCGATGCGCGTCGAGAACACGCCGCGCTGGCCGGTCAATTTTTCGTAAACGAAATCGGCGATCCGGTGCGCTGTCAGACGCGGCTTGTTACCGGGTCCTGTGAGCGCCAGACCGCCCAACGATGTCTGCTTTACATTGTCATAGAGCTTGAACCTGACCTCGTCGCGCCCATCCGCAAGCCGGGTGACACTGCCGACGACCATGGCGTCGGCGCCCCGCGTCTTCCAGCCCGCGAAATCGGGTGTCACAGTCTCGCTCAATGGGGCGCCTCCTGCATCGACGCTGCGAAACAGGCCGCTATTGACCAGATCGTCTCGAACCACCTGGGGAATGTCCGTGGGTGGGGTGGCGTCCCCGGTGAAGTTGGCGATCGAAATCGGAATCTGATTCGCGCCCACGCCGGCAATGGCTATGTGCAATTGGGCGCGTGCGACAGGAAGGGTCGAACCCAGAAGCAGGAGACCGAGGGTAAGGCGACGGAAAAGACGAAAGAAGGTGGGCATCTTGGGCAACTATAAAGGCGACATGGCGATCAGGGGGCCGGAAAGAGCTTGTAGTCCAACGTGATCGGATTCGAAACGCCCCCCTGATCATTCTTGGGAAGCGGAGACGAAGCCTGAACGGCGCGCTGCGCCGCGGCATCGAAAGCGGGCAGCCCGCTGGAGGTGACGATCGTCACGCTGGTAACCTCCCCGGTGGGCAGCTGTTGGATGGCAAGGGTCACGGTTGGGTTCCCCGAACTATCGGCCGAAGGCGGAAAACGCATGTTGGAGCGGATCTTGGCGACGAGGCGCGCCTTATATTTGTCGACGTCGCCCGGCGGCCCCGACGTTTGCAAAGCCGTCCCCACCTGTGCGGCTTCGTTCTGGAGGCGCGCCAAATCCGAAGGGGGCGCAGGAGGCGTCTTGACCGCCGGCTTGGGCTGTGGTTTGGGCTCAACCTTCTGTTTGGGCGGCGGGATTTGCTTCTCGGGCGGCGGCTGAACCTTTACCACATGTGTTTTCTTGGGAACCTCTTCCTTGATGACGATGTCGGTTTTCTGCGGTGGCGGGGGCGGAGGTGCCGGCTTGGGTTCGGGCAGGGGCTTTGGCTTTGTCACGACGGTCCGAACCGGTTCGGGTACCGGCGCCGGTGCTGCGATTTGCGGCAGGGCGCTCCAGAGCTGGGCGTCGACGACTGCGGGCGTGGTGTTGTGCCAGCGCAAGCCGAAAAAAAGCATCAGCGCCAATAGCCCGTGCATCGCAATTGCGAGCGCCACTGCCGGCCCGGTGCGCCGGGGCGCCGGAATCGTGTAGGGGTGACTGGCAACGGTCATAGACATAATGGCGGCGTCGGTGACGTCTATCAGGATCCTGCCGGCGCAGGTTGGACCGACAGACCAATGTGCTGCACGTTTTCCTTTTGCAGTGCGTCCATGGCTTTGAGCACGTCCTCATACGGGACGGTCTTGTCGGCCGCGATGATGACCGGAGAAGGGCTGGTGGGGTTGCGTGAAAGAAGATCTCGCACCTGCTGCGCCATATCGCGACTGTTGGCCGCGGTGCGTTTGAAGATGTTTTTGGGGTCCAGATTGCGCACGGTCAAGGTGCCGTCATGTTTGATGATCACCTCGATTGCCGTGGCCGGTGCCTGCGACGCTTTCGAGATCGAAGGCAAGTCGACCGTACCCGGCGTGATCAAGGGAGCTGTAACCATGAAAATCACCAGAAGCACCAGCATCACATCGATATACGGCACGACGTTGATCTCGGACATGGCGCGGCGCACGCGTCCGCCCCGCATCGATGAGCCGCGCATCTGGCTGGCCATGTCAGTGCGCCTGCCTTAGAAGAATGTTGGAGAATTCCTCGATGAAGCTCTCAAAGCGGATGGCGAGCCGGTCGGTCTCGTGAACATAACGGTTGTAGGCGATGACGGCCGGAATCGCGGCGAACAGCCCGAGTGCGGTCGCGACCAAGGCCTCGGCGATACCCGGTGCGACGTGGGCAAGAGTTGCTTGCTGCACATTGGCCAGCGCGCGAAAGGCGTTCATGATGCCCCACACCGTCCCGAACAGGCCGACGTACGGGCTGACCGAGCCCACCGAAGCCAGAAACGACAGATGCGCCTCTAGTGCGTCCATTTCACGTTGATAGGCCGCGCGCATGGCACGCCGTGCCCCATCGAGTTGGGCGCTGGGGTCGACCTTTTGCTGGCGCGCCTTGAGAAATTCGCGCATGCCGGCCTCGAAGATCCGACCGAGCGCGCCGATCTTCTGCCGACGATTGGCCGCGCGTGCATAGAGATCGTTCAAGTCACCGCCGGCCCAGAAATCTTCCTCGAATTTGTCCGTTTGTGATTGGGCCGTCCGGACTTCGAACATCTTCCGGAAAATGTAGGTCCAGCTGAGGAAGGAGACGATGAGCAAGAGCGCCAAAACGATTTGAACCAAAACGCTGGCGGTGGTGACGAGCGACAGGATGGAAAGATCTTGGGTGACATTCATGTTGGGTCTTGTCGTTGGAAGATTTTTCGTATGGATGCCGGGATCTTCCGGGGCAAGAGCGTGGTGCGCTCAACGCACCCTACTTTGATACGCCCTCGCGCGAGGAGTTCGCCGGGTTCGGCCTGGTCAGACGGTATTTCCGGCTTATCCCGGTTGGGGTCGTAAGCGCGTACCGCCTCCTGGGAGAATTCGATCGAAACATGTCCGAGCTTGTCGACGCGGGAGACAATCGTCAGCCGGTCGTCCAAGCGTGCCGGAGCGAGATAATCGACGGCGGTGTGACGTACCACGAAAATCAGGCCAGTCCTTTCTGTCAGATTCTGTTGAATGACACCATGGGCACGCAACCACTCGGTTCGTGCCCGCTCGAAGAATTTCAGGTAATTGGCATAGAACACCACTCCGCCAGCATCGGTGTCTTCGTAATAGATCCTGATTGGAAACTCGAACTTCGGAAACGACACGGCAACAGACACCCGGCAGAGTTACCCTGTGAAAATACCAACGCGCATTGTAACCTTTGGGTTGACCGCGGCTTTTCGTCTCCCGGAGCAGCTAGGGGGTTAACAGGTCGCCGCCGGGGTTTTGCACGGGCTCGGCCAGTCCAAAGTGGCGATAGGCCACGAGCGTGGCCACGCGTCCGCGCGAGGTCCGTTGTAAAAACCCCTGCTGGATCAGGTACGGCTCCAACACGTCTTCGATCGTATCGCGCTCTTCGCCGATGGCGGCCGCCAGATTGTCGATGCCGACCGGCCCCCCGCCAAATTTGTGGATAACAGCCTCCAAAAGCTTGCGGTCCATGACATCAAACCCGACCGGATCGACGTCGAGCATCGATAGCGCCGCGTCCGCCACGTCCGCACTGATTCGTCCGTTGGCCTTGACTTGCGCGAAGTCGCGCACACGGCGCAGGAGTCGATTGGCGATACGCGGCGTACCGCGTGACCGTTTGGCGATCTCCAAGGCGCCCGCCGCCTCAATGGGTACGTCCAGAAGACTGGCCGAGCGCGTGACAATGCGCTCGATTTCGGCCGGCGTATAGAACTCGAGCCGCGCGACAATCCCAAAACGGTCGCGTAGCGGGTTGGTCAGCATTCCGGCGCGCGTCGTCGCGCCAATCAAGGTAAACGGTTGCACATCCAGTTTGACGCTGCGCGCCGCCGGCCCTTCCCCGATCATGATATCAATCTGGAAATCTTCGAGGGCCGGATAGAGGATTTCCTCAACCACGGGAGAAAGCCTGTGAATCTCGTCGATAAACAAGACATCGTGCGCTTCGAGATTGGTCAATAGAGCCGCCAAATCCCCAGCGCGTTCGAGCACGGGTCCCGAGCTTTGCCTCAGATTGACCCCCATCTCCCGGGCGATGATATGCGCCAAGGTTGTCTTGCCCAATCCGGGTGGCCCGAACAGGAGGACGTGATCGAGAGACTCGCCGCGATTGCGTGCGGCCGAAATGAAGATCCGAAGTTGCTCGCGAATTTTGACTTGGCCCACGTATTCGTCCAGCGCTTTCGGACGCAAGGCGCGCTCGATCGCCTCTTCGTTGGGCGATGCCGGTGCCGGCGAAATCAGGCGATCGGTTTCGATCATGGTTCGGGGTCAGGCTCGCGAGAGTGACTTTAACGCCTGCCGGATCCCTTCGGAAACCCCGATGGATGCCGACAGCTGCTTGACCGCGAGTGCGGCCTCCTTGTCCGAGTATCCGAGTGCCGTGAGTGCTTTATAAATATCGGGGCCGGAGCCGAGCGGAGCGGACGCAGCGCCGCCTAAATCGGCACCCAACTTTCCTCTCAGCTCCAGCAAGAGCCGCTCGGCCGTTTTCTTGCCGATACCCGGAACCTGCGTGAGTCGTGCACTTTCCTGCAGGGTTATGGCCTGTGCCAAGTCGGCCACCGACAGCCCCGACAAGACGGACAGGGCGGTGCGGGGCCCCACCCCCGAGATCTTCACCAGTTCGCGAAATGCGGCGCGTTCGGAGGCGCTGCCAAATCCGTACAGAAGATGGGCATCCTCCCGGACGACCAAATGGGTCAGCAGCGTGACTTTCTCACCCAGGCCGGGCAGGTTATAAAACGTGCTCATCGGTACGTCGACTTCGTATCCCACGCCACCGCATTCGATCAGAACCTGCGGCGGGTTTTTCTCGATCAACACACCTGCGATGCGGCCAATCATCGTCGCGTCACACCCCGGCCCACCACAGAACGGTGGCCGCCCCGGCGATGTGCACGGGATCTATCAGCCAATGCTTAGCCTAACTGCTTTAGCAACGTGGCCGCATCACTGACTTCGAATTTTCCCGGTGCCTCGAGATTGAGTTGCTTGACCACACCATCTTTAACCAGCATGGAGTAGCGTTGTGAACGTACTCCCATACCGTGTTTGGTCAGATCGAACTCCAGTCCCAGTTTTTTCGTAAAATCGGCCGAGCCGTCCGCGAGCATGCGAATCTTACCCGCCGTACCTTGATCGCGCGCCCAGGCACCCATGACGAAGGGGTCGTTTACCGATATGCACCAGATTTCGTCGACGCCTTTGGCCAGCAGCGCGTCGGACAGTTCGAGATAGCCGGGCACATGTTTGGCTGAACAGGTGGGGGTAAATGCCCCCGGAAGTCCAAATACGGCAAGCGTCTTACCTGGGGTCATGTCGGATACTTTGAAGGAGTTCGGGCCGATGCTGCATCCGTTGCCCTCCACTTCGACGTACTCTTGCAACTTCCCATCGGGCAAAGGTTGACCAATTTGAATGCTCATGGCGGCGGCCTGTCAGAAAAATAAGAGTCTTCTATCATACGCGACTGGCCGATGGGCGAGCGTCCGTTGCGTGCCGGATTTCACGTTACGCAATTAACCTGCCGCGGCGCAGGCGCAGACCCCGCTTAGCCAAGCCTGGCGCGAGCTCAGCCAAAGCGGCAACGCCGGCTCCGGCATGTGCGTGGCAGATGGCGCAGGCCAAGGCGTCCGCAGCATCCGGCCCCGGCAGGCCCGGCAGCGCCAGCAGGCGCTGCACCATTTGCTGCACCTGTGCCTTTTTGGCCTTTCCGTGCCCGACGGTGGCTTGCTTGGTCTGGAGCGCCGTGTATTCGGCAACGGGTAACCCTGCGCTGACCAGGGCGCAGATCGCCGCGCCCCGCGCCTGACCGAGCAAAAGCGTGGCCTGTGGATTGATATTGACGAACACTTTTTCGACGGCGCTTTGCTCCGGGTGATTGGCCTCGATCACTTGCTCTATGCCCTGCATGATCACGCGCAGCCGCAACGGCAATTCGGCATCGGGTGTGCGAATGACACCACTGGTGACGTAGCGCAGCTTTTGGCCTTCCAGCTCGATGACGCCAAAACCCGTAATTCTCAAGCCCGGATCGATGCCGAGGATACGCATGCGCAGGAGGTCAGTGATGTGGGCTGTCCAGGCTACCACGTCCCGAGAAGGGTCCGTATATCGATGCGCCTTAATGACGAAAGTGCCGATGACCCGTAAAGACCATGCTCACCCCGTGTTCGTTGGCCGCGGCGATGACCTCGTCGTCACGCACGCTTCCGCCGGGTTGGATGACGGCCGTCGCGCCCGCCAGGACGACCACGTCCAAGCCGTCCCGGAAAGGGAAAAATGCGTCTGAAGCGACGGCCGAGCCCTGTAACGAAAGCCCGGCATTTTGCGCTTTGATCGACGCGATGCGCGCGGAATCGACGCGACTCATCTGGCCTGCTCCAACGCCGAGCGTTCTGCCGCCGCGCGCGAAAACGATCGCGTTGGATTTGACGAATTTCGCGACACGCCAGGCAAACAAGAGATCGGCCAGTTCCTCGGCCGACGGCTGTTTTCTGCTGACGACGCGCAATTCGGCCGGCGTGACGTTCTTCGTGTCCGGCGTCTGAACCAGAATGCCTCCGCCGATGCGATGGATCTCGAGCGCGTTGTGCTCGTGAGCAAGCGCGGTCTCGAGCACGCGCACGTTCGGCTTGGCGCCAATGAGATCGCGCGCGGCCGGTGTATAGCCGGGAGCGATGACGACCTCCATGAACTGCTTGGCGAGCGCCTCGACGACCTTGTCGCCGATGGCGACGTTAAATGCGATGATGCCGCCAAACGCGGAGGTCGGATCCGTCGAGAACGCCATGAGATAAGCGTCGAGCGGATTAGAAGCGAGCGCGACGCCACACGGATTGGCATGCTTGACGATGACGCACGCTGGTTCCTCGAACGTTTTCACGCACTCCCACGCGGCGTCGGCATCGGCCAAATTATTGTAAGACAAGGCCTTACCTTGCAACTGCACATAGTTCGCGAGGCCACCTGCGACGGGCTCGATGTCACGGTAAAACGCCGCGCCCTGGTGGGGGTTTTCTCCATAGCGCAAGTTCTCCAGACGATCAAAGGAGAGGTTCAAGCGGGTTGGAAACGGATGCCGGGTACCATCGTCGTTCAGGCTGGTGAGGTAGTTCGCAATCGCACCGTCATAGTAGGCCGTATGCGCGAAGGCCTTTCTTGCGAAATCCAGCCGGCTCGCGGCTGATACGCGCCCTGCACCCGCACGCAATTCATCGAGCAGGCGTGCATAGTCGGCAGGATCGACGACGACCGCCACATGGGCATGGTTTTTCGCGGCCGCACGCAGCATCGCGGGGCCGCCGATATCGATGTTCTCGATCGCGTCATCAAAGGTCGACGCCGGGTCCGCCACCGTTTTCTGAAAAGGATAGAGATTGACCACAAGCACGTCGATCGGGCCAATGTCGTGGTCGCGCAATGCTTTCATATGATCTGGCACATCGCGTCGCGCCAGGATTCCGGCATGTATCTTCGGGTGCAACGTTTTGACGCGGCCATCGAGGATTTCCGGAAAACCCGTGTGTTGTTCGACCTCCACAACCGGCACACCGTTTTGCGCCAATAATTGGGCCGTACCTCCGGTCGAGAGAATGCGAAAATCCAGGGAGGCCAAAGCGCGCGCCAGATCGACGATGCCGGTTTTGTCGGAAACGCTCAGCAATGCTTGCTTGACGGGAAGAGGCATGGAAGGGGTCCGCGTGTAGACGGTCTTTGTGGCAGAGATTTTGACGTACGTAAGCCGCCTACTTCACGCGGCTCGCGTTAGAGGAGCCCGTGCTGGTGGAGCTTCTTGCGCAAGGTGTTGCGATTGATGCCGAGAATTTCTGCCGCGACGGATTGATTGCCGAGGGCCTGTTCCATCGCCATCTCGAGAATCGGCTTCTCAACAGTGAGGACGACCATTTCGAGGACATTACGCGCCGGCTCGCCATCGAGATCTCGAAAAAACTTCTCGAGGCTTTTACGCACGCATTCTTCGATGGATTGTTTGCTCATGCGGCCAGTCGCTCCTGTACGGTGAAGTTCGGCAGCAAGTCGCAAGCGCGGCCGATGCCCTCAAAAAAAGCCCTGACCGCCTCCATCTGTAAGCGGCAGCTGTCGAGCGTGTTCATATGTTGCCGGAATTGCTCGCCGCCCGGTAGTCCTCGTACGTACCAGCCGATATGTTTTCGTGCGGTACGCATGCCCGTAAATTCACCATAGAACGCATAATGATCTTCCAGATGCTGATGCAACAGGGCCCCGATTTCGACCACGGTGGGCGGCAAGAGGTGTGAGCCCGTCGCCAGATAGTGTGCCACCTCTCTAAAGATCCAGGGGCGCCCTTGCGCCGCACGGCCGATCATGACGCCGTCGGCCCCGGTGTAGCCGAGCACCCATCGGGCTTTTACAGGCGAGTCGATATCGCCGTTGGCAATGATCGGAATGCGCACCCGAGTTTTGACCTCCGCAATCGTGTCGTATTCTGCGGCGCCGCCGTAGTGATCATCCCGCGTGCGGCCGTGCAGGGTCAGCATTTGAATGCCAGCGTTTTCGGCGAGCTGCGCGATGCGCACGGCATTGCGGTGCGTTCGATCCCACCCGGTACGAAACTTGAGCGTGACGGGCACGCCACGCCCTACGCTCGCCGCGGTGACGACCGCTTCGAGAATCCGAGCCACCAGATTTTCGTCTTTCAAGAGGGCCGAGCCGGCGGCGACGTTACACACTTTTTTGGCCGGGCAACCCATATTCAAATCAATGACCTGTGCGCCGCAATCGATGTTAAAGGCGGCCGCCTGGGCCAGCATGACAGGATCCGCGCCGGCGAGTTGCACCGCTTTGGGTTCCATCTCCCCGTCATGATTCGTACGCCTGCTGGTTTTTTCCGAATCCCAAAGTTTCGGGTTCGATGCGGCCATTTCGGAAATCGCATACCCGGCCCCCAGACGTTTGCATAACTGGCGAAACGGCCGGTCGGTTACCCCCGCCATGGGTGCCACGAAGACATTGTTGCGAAGTTCGAAATCGGCGAGGCGCACGGATTGTTTTTGCGTTCAGGAAAAAAAGCGGGTGAGGGGACGTATTTTAGCGGCAAGATGATGACATTCGAAAGTGAAATACTCGGTATCGCGGCAATCTATTTCCGAACCCTGGCTTGCGCTTTGTGCGCTCGTGACGCGGCGAAGTCAAGGAATTGGTTGGCGTGGCGCACGCACCTCGCGCAGGGGCGGACGCTCCCGGCGCCCATTCATCATCTGGCGTGCCACGATGTGACGCGCCGGTGGAATGAGATCCAAAAGCACCAGCGCCGCGCCACGTATTATCCTGATCGGGGCCAACGGGTTCGTAAACAAACGTGGCAAAATATCCGTGAGTCCTAATGTTATGCCGCGGTCGATACGGCGTGCATGCCGAAATGCAGCGACGCAGGCACACGGTTCTTCGAAATCGGCGACGAGAACTTCGGCGAGCGTATAGGCATCTCGAAGGCCGAGATTGAGCCCTTGCCCGGCGACCGGATGCAGGGTTTGCGCTGCATTTCCGATGGCAAATTCCCGCCCGTGCGCAATTTGCTCTACGGCATTTAATCCGAGCGGAAAAAGTCGACGCCCGGTGACGCTGGTGAAGCGGCCGAGTCTGTTGCCAAAGGCTGCGTGTAATTCCTGGAGAAAGAGCGGCTCTTCGAGCGCCAGTCTGCGCTGTGCCTGTTCGGGTAAAGCACACCAGACGAGCGACAAACCCGGCTTGCCACCCTGGGATATTGGCAGCAATGCGATTGGGCCCTGGCTCGTAAAGCGCTCCCACGCCACATCGACCTCGGGGCGCTCGCATGTGACGAAAGCGACCAGCGCCGTCTGTGCATAGTCGCGATGCACAACCTGAGTCGTTTGAGCGCCAAACAGGCCTCCCTCGGCGTGCACGGCGTACGCGCTGCGATAGGTGCGCCCCTGATCCAGGTCGACCTTTACCCCTTGAGGCTGTTCTTCGATGTGTTGCACGCGTGAAGCTTCCGCGACCTGTAGCGCCTGATGTGCAAGGGCATGATGGAACTGTTGGACCAGATCGCCGTAGCGCACCACGTAACCGAGTGCCTCGACGCGATATTCGGCGCAGTCGATCACGGTTCGACCAAAAGCGCCGCGCTGCGATACATGGATTCGACGGATGGGCGTTCCCAACTGCGCATGCCAGACCCCCAGTTGCTCCAGCAAACGCTTGCTGCCGTGCGATATCGCCAGCATGCGCGGGTCTTTGTGGGCATCACTCGCGCTACGGCCATCGACGAGCAGAATGCGCGACTTCGATATACCGCCCCTTGCCAGCCACAAGGCGAGTGCAGCACCGACCGGTCCCGCGCCGGCGATGATCACGTCGAAATCGTGGCCGTCCGGGTCGGTTTGCATTACGTTCGCATCGCCGTCTCGATGTCCGAGATGGATTTGGGCGCGGCGGCGGACAATATTTCGCAGCCGTTCTCGGTCACAAGCACATCATCCTCGATGCGTATGCCGATGTTCCAGAACGATTCGGGGACTCCAGGCTCCGGCCGAATGTAGATACCCGGCTCGACGGTCAATACCATGCCTTTGACGAGTGAACACCACGGTCTCTCGGTGTTTGCATCCTCACTCACGGGTGCAGCGTGATAATCGCCGACGTCATGGACGTCCATGCCGAGCCAATGGCCGGTGCGGTGCATGTAGAATTTCCGGTAGCTGCCGGATTCCAACACGTGTGCCAACGAACCCTCGAGCAACCCCAAATCCAGCATGCCCTGGGCAAGCGTGCGGGTCGCTCTATCGTGTGGGACGTTCCAGGTGACGCCCGGCGCAGTCGCCGCAAGCGCGTGCTCCTGGGCCAGGAGCACCAGTTCGTAGAGGTCTCGCTGGGGCCCCTCGAAGCGTCCATTCACGGGAATGGTGCGCGTGACGTCGGACGCATAGCAATCGAGTTCGCAACCGGCATCGATCAGCAGAAGCTCCCCATTATTCAACCGGCGATTGTTGTCGGCATAGTGCAAAACGCAAGCGTTCGCACCTGCGGCCACAATCGAGTTGTAGGCAGGCGATTGCGAGCCACTTCTGCGAAATTCGGCCAGAATTTCCGCCTCGACTTCGTACTCATAGAGGCCGGGGCGCGCCGTCTGCATGGCTCGCAGATGGGCGGCGGCCGAAATCGAGGCAGCACGTCGCATCGTATCGATCTCTGATGCATCTTTGATTTGGCGCATCGGGGCCAAATCACGTCGAATGTCGTACATCGCGGCGGGCGCAAACACGCCGTGGCGCGACCGGTTACGCACGCAGGCGAGCCACTTCTGGACGCATGCATCGAAGGCGGCTTGAACGCCCATCGCGACGAATAGCGCCGGCTGGTTCTCCAGGAGGCGCGGCAATTCGCCATCAATCTCGTCGAGGGGAAATGCGGCGTCGAAATTGAATTGAACGCCAGCGTCCTGCGGGCCATAGCGGAAACCGTCCCAGATCTCGCGTTCGGGATGCTTGCTGCGGCAGAACAAGACCGAGGTGGGCTGCGCGCCGGCGACAATAACCACGATGGCGTCCGGTTCGGGGAATCGGGTCAGATAAAAGAAGTTGCTCTCTTGTCGAAACGGATACAGGGTGTCGGCGTTTCGCGTCTGCTCGTGTGCGGCGGGCAGGATCGCGACTCCACCTCCAAGGGCATTCATGCGAGCGCAAAGCCGGGCGCGGCGCTCATCGAAGACGGTCTGGTTCATGGCTGCCATTTAAGCTCGCCGCGGCAAGAGAGACAGCCGAATTCTACCCGTGTGCCGGCAACGCGGCCGGCGGCACAGCTAAAGAGCGCACGAGCGCGTGCAAATCATCCGCTGTGCCCACGTTATGCCACACACCCGAAAAGTATTCGCCGCTCACTCTCTTCTGGTCGACGAATTGGTAGGCCCAGGGAAAGAGTTTGAGCTTGGCGCCCGCCGCAAGGCCCGCGAACATCGCGGGATGGTAGACACCGATGTTGGCGTAAGTGAGTTTTGCGCCGACGCGCGCAACAAGAGGGCCTTCGAGTGCCATGTCGCCCTCCCGGTGATAGGGGGGATTATCGGTCAATACCCAATGAGCCACTGGGTCGGGATACGTATCCGCCCGAATGCGCGCTGCAAGTGTCGAATAATCAAAGTGGGTATAAATATCCGCGCTGGTGACGGCGAATGGTTGATCCCCGAGAAGAGGCAATGCTTGAACAATCCCGCCCAAGGTGTCGAGCGCTTCGGCTTCGGCTGAATAGGCAATCCGCGCGCCCAGATCCTTGCCGCTACCCAGGCGAGACTTGATGGCCGCGCCCAGCCACGCCAGATTGATGACCACGTCGGGGAATCCACCGGCCACAAGCCGTAAAATCTGCCACTCGATGAGCGGACGTCCGGCAACTTCCAATAGCGCCTTGGGTCGCACGTCGGACAGGGGTCGCATGCGCTCGCCACGACCGGCAGCCAGGATCATTGCGTGCAAGCCATTCTCCTAGAAAGTGTATCCAAAGGCAGCTTCCCGTCCCTCGAGAGCATCGAACAACCGCAACAGGGGCGTGAATACGCGGTAGCGGCCGGCGACTGCGCGCGCGTAGCCCACGACCCGTGGCAACTCCTTCAGATATCCGTCTTTGCCATCGCGGTGATACAGCCGTGCAAAAATACCGAGGACTTTCAGGTGCCGTTGCAGACCCATCCATTCGAAGTTCTGCCAGAATTCTGCGAAGTCAGCGGCGACCTCGTGGCCGTGCAGTCGCGCCAGTTCCCAGTAACGTACGACCCAGTCGAGCACCGCTTCTTCTTCCCAATCGATATAGGCGTCACGCAGTAACGATACGAGATCGTAGGTTTGCGGGCCGAAGACCGCGTCCTGAAAGTCCAGAATTCCCGGATTGCCGTGTTCCATCGGGTCGTCGAGAATCATGAGATTGCGTGAATGATAGTCACGATGCACGACGACTTGGGGTTCGGCGAGATTTCTCGCGATGAGATGGTGAAACGTCGCTTCCAAATCGCCTTGCTCTTTCGCGTTCAATGTATGGCCGATATGTCGCTGCACGTACCATTGGGGGAATAGTTGCAGTTCCCGCAAAAGTAGCGCGTCATCGTAATGGGGCAACCATGCCGGTCGCCTTAAGCTCTGGATGCGTAGCAGCGCGCCGACGGCGTCTCCATAGAGGTCACGCGCATTCTCCCGGCCCAGCTCGGACAAATACGTGCGCGTGCCCAAGTCGGTCAGAAGCAAGAAACCCCGTGTGACGTCTTTCGCCAACACGTGGGGTACCGATACTCGTGCCCGGCTAAGCAGCGTGGCGGCGCGTATGAACGGCTGGCAGGGTTCATGTTCCGGGGGCGCGTCCATAACGATGAAACTCGGGATTTGGCTGTCGCGGGTGGCTACCCGAAAATAACGCCGAAAGCTGGCATCACTCGAAGCCACGGCCACGCTTCCCAACTCCAGTGCGAAGCGGCCCTCCAGACTCTTGAGCCAGTCTGACAAAAGTTCGAGGCGCGAATCGGTCGCAGGAAAGGGCATGGGCGTGCGGGAAGAACGGCAACCGGCGTACTGCCCGGTGTTAAACATTGCTGGGCGCCACGCCCAACGAGGGCCGCACGCCGCGATGGCGAAAAGGCATGCCCTATAATAGCCGATCGTCACTTTGCCGCCAGCGGCGCGAATCGCGCCAGGTCCCGATGCTCTACGCCGCGATTCGTTCTTCTATGGTCAAAGTGCTCCTTCGAGAATCAGTCCACAGCCGTCTTCGGGGCGTGGCTTTCATCGCGATCTTGGCCGTGATCGGGCTTCCGGTCTCGGCGTTCGGCCAGCAGAGCGAGGCGGGTACGCCCGAGTTTGGGTTGAGGTTGCGCCCTCAGAATTCGCTCATCGACCCTTCGACGCGTGCTTCGGAGTCCACCCCCAGCTTTGGCATTGCGGACCAAATCTACGGTACGACAGACACCGATACGATCCTTGAAGGACACGCCGAATTGCGCCGGGCCAAGGGAGTGCTCAAAGCCGACAATATTCATTATTTCCAGCCCGAGGATGAGGTTTTTGCGACGGGGTCGGTGCGGCTGTATGAAGGCGGGGGCCTCTATACGGGACCTGAACTGCATTTGAGATTGGACGACGACCACGGATATTTCGTCGCACCGGATTATGCCTTTGGCAATAACGGCAGCCGTGGCTTTGCCGATCGCATCAACTTCCTGGATAGGGAACATTCCCAGCTGATCAACCCGATCTACACCACCTGCCCGCCGGGCGACTACGAGTGGTATCTGGTGGCCGATACGATGAACCTGGATCAGGGTACGAAAGAAGGCACCAGCCGCAATGCCGTGATCTACTTTGAGGGCGTTCCAATCCTTGCGTCGCCGTGGCTGAGTTTTCCCTTGTCTGACGCCCGCAGGAGCGGATTCTTACCACCGACGCTCAGCCTGGTTTCGACCAATGGCGCCGAAGTGATTTTGCCCTATTACTGGAATATCGCGCCGAATCGGGACATGACCATCTTTCCCAATTTCATGAGCAAGCGCGGACTCATGATGGGCGGCGACTACCGCTACCTGGAACCCTCGACCAAGGGGGACATCCGGTTGGAGGATATCGAAGACCATGAAGCCGGGCGCAATCGGTACTCCGCCACGATTATCAACTATTGGTCCGGTACCGGCAGCCTCAGCGGCTTTTCCGGATACCTCAATCTGAACCGGGTTTCCGATCCGAACTATTTCAACGATTTCTCCAAGACCTTCGCGGCGTCCTCGACTCGCACGCTGCCGCGCGACGCTGAGGTGACCTACACCACGCCCTATTGGTACCTCACCGGGCGCGTACTGAGCTACCAGACCTTGGAGCAGACGGACAGCTTCATCGTTCCGCCTTACGACAAAGTGCCCGAATTCCAGTTTCATGCGGCAAAGCTCGACTATGGGGGCTTTGATCTCACACTTGACGCGGACCTGACACGCTTTAGTAGTCCGGGGCTGATCGGGGGTGACCGCTTCGTGTTCAACCCGAGCGTCTCGTATCCCATCGTCGGGGCGGGTTATTTCTTCACGCCCAAGGTCTCTTATAACGCTTCAGCCTACAACTTGACCGACGCGCCCCAGGGCGCGCCGACGTCGTTGAGCCGCAACCTGCCTGCGTTCTCGGTCGATTCGGGTTTGATATTCGAGCGCGATACAAGCCTGCTCGGAACGGCACTTCGACAGACTCTTGAGCCGCGTCTGTTTTACGTGCGTAGGCCCTTCGAGAACCAGGACGCCTTTCCCAATTTCGACAGTGCGATTCCCGATTCCAATTTCTCGCAACTGTTTTCGGAGAATTCCTTTGTCGGCTATGACCGCCTTGCTGACGAGAATCAGCTCACGGCTGCGGTGACGACGCGCTTCTTAAATCCGGATAGTGGTGAGGAGTTGCTCCGTGCTGCGATCGGTCAGCGCTATTTCTTGAGCCCTCAGCTCGTGACGATACCCGGGGGAGCCCCCGTCAATACCGGTAAATCCGATTTTTTAGCGTTGGTGAGCGGGCAAGTGTTGCCGACGGTCAATATGGACTCGGGGATCGACTATAGCCCCACGGCCGGGGGGATGGAGCGGTCCAACGTCGGCGTCAGCTGGTCCCCGGGCCAGAACAAGGAACTGAGCTTCGAATACCGGTACCTGCGCAGTCAATTCGACCAGTATGACGTTTCTGGCCAATGGCCCCTGGGCGGCGGTTTTTATGGCGTCGGTCGGGTAAACTTCTCGTCCCGTGACCGTCGTGTCATCGAGGGATTGGCCGGTATTGAATATAAGGGTTGTTGTTGGGTGATTCGGGTCGCGGCCCAGCAGTTCGTGACGGGCTTGACGACCTCGCAGACATCGATTTTTGTTCAGCTAGAGCTCAATGGATTTTCGCAGATCGGGTCCAGTCCGTTCGATGCGCTAAAGCGTAATGTGGTCGGATATCAACCATTTGTCACCCCCACGCCGTCGGTATCACCTTTTAATCATTTTGAGTAGCCCATGAAAACAGCGGTCGCAAAGAGTCTTCGTTACGTGCTGGTCGGTTGCCTGTGCTCTGTGCTTTTTCCGGGGGTGGTTTTCGCACAATTGCGACTGAATAATTCGACGAGCCCCTTGATGCCGGTGAATCCGGTCGTAACTGAGCCGGTCACACCACCCCCTACAACTTCGTCGGCGCCGGAAGTGATCGACGCGATCGCAGCCGTTGTCAACGACGATGTGATTACGCGCAATGAGTTGTTCAACCGTGCCATTGAGGTGAAGAAGTCGCTCGAGCGACAGGGCACCACCTTGCCGCCCGACGCCCTCCTTCTGCGTCAGGTCCTGGAGCACATGATCGAAGAGCGCGCGCAGCTGCAGGAGGCCAAGGACACGGGAATCGGAGCGACCGACGCGGAAGTGGATAACGCCATCGCACGACTTGCGGAACAGAACAAATTGTCCTTGGCCGAGTTCGAAGCACGCGCGCAAGCCGAGGGCACCACGTGGCCGCAGTTACGCGAAGAGGTGCGCACGCAAATTATCCTGTCCAGGTTGCGGCAACGAGAGGTCGACAGCACGATTCAAGTCAGCGAAGGCGAGATCGACAACTACCTCGCAGAGCAAAATGGCACGGTCGCGAGTGGCGAGGAGCTGGATGTCGCCCAGATCCTGATCCGTGTGCCGGAACAGGCGACGGCCGATCAGATCGACCAGGCGCGCCGCAGGGCCGAAGATGTATACAGTCAGCTTATGGGCGGCGCCGATTTTGCCAAGCTCGCCGTGAGCTATTCGGATGCCCCTGACGCGTTGACCGGGGGTGACATGGGCTGGCGCAATCAAGCGCGATATCCCGAGGCATTTCTGAATGCGGTCGCACCGCTTTCGCCGGGCCTCATCACCAAGCCGTTCAAGAGTCCGAATGGCTTCCACATTTTGAAGCTTATCGGAAGGCGCCAGAGCGGACCGCTCAGCGCTGCCGCCGCACCGGTGATGCAGACTCACGTTCGTCACATTCTCATTCGGGTCGACGAAAACATGTCTGCGGATCAAGCGCGCGCAAAATTGATGGATATCCGGCAGCGCATCCTTTCGGGTAAGGCGACTTTCGAAGACATGGCCAAAGCCTACTCAGCCGATGGCAGCGCTGCACGCGGTGGCGACTTGGGGATCGTGTATCCAGGCGACACCGTACCGGAATTCCAGAAAGCGATGGACGCGTTAAAGCCGGGGGAAATCAGCGAGCCGGTGCAGACATCCTTCGGCATGCATTTGATCCAGGTATTGGATCGAAAGTCTGAGGTGTTGCCCAAGGACCGGGTGCGCGCCCTCGCACGCCAGACGCTGCACGAACGCAAGGCCGACGAGGCCTATCAAGACTGGGTGCGCTCCCTGCGCGACCGCGCCTACGTGGAGATACGGCTCGACGACCACTGAGATCCGGGGCCGTCCATGACAACCGCTTCTCTGCCGATCATTGCCGTCTCGACCGGAGAACCCGCGGGGGTCGGTCCCGAGGTTTCAATTGCGGCCGCCATTGCCCTGCGCGACCGCCTGGATGCCCGCATCCTGCTCATCGGAGATGTCCGAATGCTGGACGCTCGTGCACGAGCATTGGGATTGGCGGCGAAGTGGGGCGGATTCGACCCACAGATGCTGCCGCCCAAGGATACGCTCGAAGTGCTCGATGTGCCTCTCACGGCCCCCTGTGAGTCGGGTCGACTTGACCCGACGAATGCGGTAGCTGTGCTCGCGATGCTCGATGCGGCCATACAGGGCGCGCTGGAAGGGCGCTTTGCGGCAATCGTCACAGCCCCGGTCCAGAAAAGTACGATCAACGAAGCCGGCATACCGTTTACGGGACACACCGAGTATCTGGCACGAGAAACCGCGTCGGCGCGTGTCGTCATGATGCTCATGGGAGCGGGCCTTCGGGTCGCGTTGGCCACGACTCACCTGCGGTTGGCCGATGTCCCGGCCGCCATCACCGAGGAGGGTTTGGTCGCGACGCTCGGAATTCTTGTCGGCGATCTGCGGCGGCGTTTCGGCATTCCTCGCGCCCGCATTCTCGTCTGTGGCCTCAATCCGCACGCCGGCGAAGGGGGGTATCTCGGTGGTGAAGAAATTGCGACGATTGAGCCGGCCATCCGGGCCGCCTGCGCGCAGGGCTTGGATGTCATGGGGCCGTTGCCGGCGGACACGTTGTTTCAACCTCGGTACCTGGACCGGTGCGACGCGGTATTGGCGATGTATCACGACCAGGGGCTGCCGGTTCTGAAATTCGCAAGTTTTGGGCAGGGCGTCAACGTGACCCTGGGCCTTCCCATCATTCGTACGTCAGTCGATCACGGTACTGCACTCGACCTCGCCGGCAGTGGTCGAGCCGATTATCGGAGCATGGTCGCTGCGATAGAGACCGCGCATGCCATGGTCAAGGCGAGTCATTCGGCATGAAACATATACCGCGCAAGCGGTTCGGCCAGAATTTCCTGATCGATCCGAGCGTGGTACAGCAGATCGTCGCAGCGATCGACCCCATGCCCGAAGACACCCTTTTTGAAATCGGCCCGGGTCTGGGTGCATTAACTCAACCGCTCTCACTTGCACTGGGGCAGACGCGATTGCACGTCGTCGAGCTCGACCGCGATTTGGCCTTGCGATTGCATCAGGCCGATACGCATCAACGATTGGTGGTGCACCAGGCCGATGCGCTACATTTCGATTTCGCAAGTGCGTGTCCCGATGCGCATCGTCTGCGGATTGTCGGTAACCTGCCCTACAATATTTCGACTCCGTTGTTGTTTCATCTTTTGGAACAAGCGCGACAGATCTCCGACCAGCATTTCATGCTTCAAAAGGAAGTCGTGCTGCGCATGGTCGCGGCGCCCGGTGGGCCGGCGTACGGGCGTCTTTCCGTCATGCTCCAGGTTTGGTATCGGATGGAGCTCCTGTTCGAGGTCCCGCCGACGGCCTTCGATCCTCCACCGAAAGTGCATTCGGCCCTCGTGCGCATGGTGCCGCGTCATGATGATGCGCTGCCGCTTGTCGATCCGGCCGGATTTTCGCGGCTCGTCGCCCAAGCTTTCTCGCAGCGCCGCAAAATGTTGCGCAACACGCTTGCCGTGTACGATCAGCTCCTGCCGATGTCCGCGTATGGGCTTGCGCCGACCGTGCGCGCAGAAGACATTTCGCCCGAGAGTTACGTTGCCTATGCCAACGCGCTCGCTCGCCACGTTCCGGATGCGGCACGAACGCCCCCGCCGTCGACCAGCGGGGGCTCCAACCCGGGGACGCGCGTTTGATTCGATATGATTCTCAGACATCTTCCCCGGGCCGTACACAACGCCCGCTGACCGAGATCGATGCATCTTGGTTTTGCAAATGCGGCCTTGCGAGTCTAGTGCGGGGATTGTGGCGACCTCTGGATCAGTTCGATCTTGTAGTGATCCGGGTCTTCCACAAAGGCGATGACCGTCGTTCCTCCTTTGACGGGACCGGCTTCACGTGTAACAACGCCCCCCTTGTCTTTGACTGCCGCGCAGGCTGCAAACGCGTCCTCCACCTGGATCGCCAAATGACCGAATGCGGTGCCCGCTTCGTAGTGAGTTACGCCGTAGTTATAGGTCAATTCGATTTCGGCATGCTCCGGATTGCTGCCGTAACCCACAAATGCGAGCGAATACTTCTGCTCGGGCCGATCGGTCTGCCGCAGGAGTGTCATACCCAGGACGTGAGTGTAGAAGTCGATCGAGCGCTGCAGATCACCCACGCGCAGCATGGTGTGAAGAAGTCTCATGGTAGGGGTTCCCAGGATAAAGACAGGTTGAGGATGCGTGTCGTGCGGGCAGATCAAAGAATCGGCAAAAGTTCACCCGGCGGATCTTGCAGATGAGCGCGGGCGATCTCGAAACCGGGCAGAAGCTGACCCAGGGTTTTCCAGAAGCGGGGGCCGTGATTCATTTCCTTCAGATGTGTCAGTTCATGGGCGACGACGTAGTCAATCGATGTGAGCGGGAAATGTATCAGGCGCCAGTTCAGGAGTATCTTTCCCTCGGTACTGCAACTTCCCCAGCGGGTTGCTGCGGAGGACAACCGAAAACTTCGGGGCCTGACACCGAGATTTTGCGCGAACTGCTCGAGACGTTCCGCAAAAATTCGTCGGGCTTCACCTTGCAACCAGCCTTGTGCCCGGTCCTTGATTTGCTGGGCACCGGCCGCGGGTGGCAGATGGATCATCAATTCGCGCCGTACAACATCAAAGCTTACCGCTTGCCCATTCTCGGGCTCGCCCTTTGAAACGACTAATTTAACCGGCGCACCCAGGTAGGGCAGCGTCGCACCGTGTTCCCATTGCACACGGGGATGAGCCCGGCGATGTTCACGCATCTCGGCAATCTTGGCGAAAATCCAGCGCTCTTTTTCTCGAATCGCCTCTTCGATCTGCGCGAGGGTCACCCAGCGTGGGGCGCTTATCGTCAAGCCCACTTCGTCGACAACAAATCCGATGCTTTTGCGATGACTGCGTTTTAACTGGTAATCGAGGATTCTCGGGCCCAATTGGAGTAAGCGTCGCTTTGCATTCGGCGCAAGGGCAGGTGTTGGCTCGCCACCCTCTAACGACAGCTCGAACTGCAACGCGAGTTGCGCGCTGGGTTTTTTTTCCTTATCCGGTGGGATCGGCATAGATATGGGGACTGATTCTCCGCATTTCTGCTTCGATCCAAGATTCTACCTTGAGCATGAGTCGCTCGGGCGTCTCGCCTTCGGATGACAGGGCCGGTCCGATCGAAACCGTGATGAGGCCGGGCTTTTTTATGAAACTGTTGCGCGGCCAGCATTCCCCGGCATTGTGGGCGATCGGTACGACAGGAACCCCCAGGCGCGTCGCGAGCCGTGTCCCCCCCGTTTTGTAGCGTCCCGCCCGGCCGACCGGAATGCGTGTGCCTTCGGGAAACATGATGATCCAACGGCCTTCGGCCATGCGCTGCGTACCTTGGCGTACCACACTCTCGAAGGCGTCGACCCCGCGCGAACGGTCGATATGGACCATGCGCAACAGTGCCAGGCCCCAACCGAAGAAGGGAACATAGTGCAATTCGCGCTTATAAACAAAGCACAATTCGCGCGGCATCATACTGGGGTAGAGCAGCGTCTCCCAGGCGGATTGATGCTTCGACAGGAGGATGCATGGGCCATCGGGCAGATGGGCCATACCGAGGATTTTGTAGTGCATGCCACAAAGAATCTTTCCAAACCAAATGGTCATACGTGGCCACCCGACGGTGTACCGATAGCGCACATGCAGGGGAAAGGGTGCCAGAAAGATGCAACCGATGGCCCATGGGACGACGGTTACGATTTGCACGATCAAATAGACAAGAGAACGAAAAAAAAGCACCTAGGTCTCCGGATTCTGGCTCACCAGATGATCAACGACGGCGGCCAGGTCGGCAAATACCGGAGTGTGTTCTGGAAGGTTTTCTCGCTCAAGAGTCTTTACGCCCTTGCCGGTGCGCACCAGGATGACCTTGCACCCCAACGCCGCTCCCGCTTCGAGGTCTCGTTTGGAGTCGCCGACCACGGGCGTTCCCGCAAGGTCGATGCCGAAACGGTCGGCGATCTGTCGCAGGAGGCCGGGTTTGGGTTTTCTGCAATCGCATTGATCCTCGGACGTGTGCGGACACAAGAAAATCGCATCGATATGCCCTCCGACGCTGGCCAGCGCACGGTGCATTTTTGCGTGTGTGGCGTTGAGGGCCTGCATGTCGAATAATTCGCGCCCGATGCCCGATTGATTGGTCGCCACGACCACGCGATAGCCACTCTGATTCAACTGCGCGATCGCCTCCAGGCTGCCCGGAATGGGGTGCCATTCGTCAGGAGATTTGACAAATTCGTCGCTGTCTTCATTGATAACCCCGTCGCGATCGAGGATGACGAGTTTCATGGGGCTTAGCCGGCCAGCTTGGAAAGATCGGCCACCCGGTTCATCAGCGCATGGAGTTCGCCCAACAGGGCAAGCCGGTTCGCGCGCACGGCCGCATCTTCGGCCATGACGGTAACATCGGTAAAGAAGGCATCAACCGGGGCGCGCAGACTCGCTAGGCAGCGCAACATCCCTTCGTAGTCGCGTTTTTCATACAAGGCGTTGGCTGTCGGCTGGATCGACGACAATGCGGCGGCGAGTGCTTTTTCGGGGATTTCTAAGAAGCGTTCCGGATCGATCGCAACACGTTTTTCTTCCGTTTTCTTCAATAGATTGCCGATGCGCTTGTTCGCGGCGGCAAGACTTTGCGCCTCGGGCAATGCAGCAAACGCACGCACGGCGCCCAGGCGTTCCGATATGAGATCGACGCGTTGCGGGATCGGGCTGAGTACGGACTCGATCTCGGCGCTCGAATACCCCTGGTCCCTGAAGTATCCGCGCAGGCGCTCGAACATGAAGCTTTGAAGATCTTCACGTATGTCGGCAAGTCCGGCCATGTCGCCAAATGTCGCACAGGCGTTGTCGATCATTGACCCTAGCTCTAGGGGCAAGCGTTTTTCGATCAAGATGCGCAAGACACCCAGCGCATGGCGCCGCAGCGCATAAGGGTCGCGGTCCCCGGTGGGCGCAAGTCCGATGGCGAACATGCCGACCAGGATTTCGAGTTTGTCTGCCAGGGCGACGCAGGCTCCGACATCGGACGCCGGTACCGAGTCGCCGGCAAAACGCGGATGGTAGTGCTCCTCGATGGCTTGGGCAACCGTATTGTCCTCACCATCAAAGAGTGCGTAGTACCGACCCATGATGCCTTGCAATTCCGGGAATTCCCCGACCATCTCGGAGGTAAGGTCGGCCTTGGCCAAGTGGGCCGCGCGTGTACTTTGGATGGGATTACAACCCAGTTGTTCGCTCAGTCGAAGCGTCAGGGTCTCGACACGCTGGACGCGTTCGAACTGGTTTCCCAGTTTCTGGTGGTACATCATCTGGGCAAGCTCGGCCACGCGTGACGCGAGGGGTCTTTTGCGATCTTGTGTATAAAAAAACTCGGCATCGGCCAAGCGCGCCCGGAGCACGCGTTCGTTGCCGCCGATTATGGTGCTCGGATCCGGTGCGTCAATGTTGGACACGAGAAGAAACCGGTTTTGCATTTTGCCCTGGGCGTCTGTCAAGGCGAAATAACGCTGATTGCGCTGCATCGTCAAAATCAGACATTCTTGAGGGATCGCAAGAAATCTCTCCTCGAAGAACGCCTCGTAGACCACGGGCCATTCGGTGAGCGCTGTCACTTCATCGAGCAGCGCCAAAGGAGCGAGTACTGTCTCCACCCCAGCCGCACGCATGAGGGCTTCCTCGATGGTCAGGCGCCGGTTTTCGAACGAGGCAATGACGCGACCTTCTTCGTGAAGAACCCTCTCATAGTCATCGGCAACCTGGATTTCGATCAGGCCTGCGCTCAGAAAACGATGACCCTCCGTGACTGCAGCGGCGTCGAGACCCAACGCCGATATGGGCAATACGCGACGGCCGTAGAGCGCGGCCAGTCGGCGCGCCGGTCGAACAAACTGCACCGTCAATTCGTTTTCCGTTGCCGCGTGCACCTGGTAACTCATGGACTTGGGTATGGGCAGTTGTGCGATCGATTCGGTCACCGCGTTGGCTACGCCGGAGTCGATGTCAACGCCCGGCAGAATGCGGGTGTAGAAAAACGATTCGCCTTTACCGTCTGTTGCGCGCTCGAGTTCGCCCAATTCAATCTGCGCCAGTTGCATGGCGGCCAGTTTCTTTTTCAAAGGGAGCGTGGGTGCACCCGATGCATCGAGCGCGACCGAAACCGGCAGTATCTTCTCGCGCACGCTGCGCTGGGGAGAGCGTGCGAGAACTGCGGTGATCGATACGGCGAGCCGCCGGGGCGTGGCGAAATGGGAAACGACCGACTGATCGGTCAGGAAGTTGGCTGCCTGCAATCCTTGGGCAACACCGAGCGCAAATGACTGCGCCAATGCCAGGAGTGCCTTCGGCGGCAATTCCTCGGTGAGAAGCTCGACCAGAACGGTCTCAGATGGCATCGTAGGGCATCCCGATCAAGGTGCGACGCGGGTTGGGGCAGACATGGGAAAACCCAGACGTTCGCGCGAGTCGTAGTAGCTTTGAGCGACGCTGCGCGCCAGGTTTCTGATCCGGCCCATATAGCCGGCGCGCTCCGTCACCGAGATGGCGCCGCGCGCATCCAGGAGGTTGAAGGTGTGGTTGGCCTTTAAAACCATCTCGTAGGCCGGGAGCGCGAGGTCGGATAGCATAAGCCGCTTGGCCTCGGCTTCGGATTCCGCAAATTGGCGCAGCAGTAACTCGGCATTGCTGGCCTCGAAATTGAAGGTCGAAGCCTCGACCTCGTTCTGGTGAAATACGTCGCCGTAAGTCAGGATGCGCTCGCCGCGGCCGTCATTCCAGCGCGTGTAGACCAAGTCATACACATTGTCTGTATTTTGCAGGGCCATTGCCAGGCGCTCCAGCCCGTAGGTAATTTCACCGGTCGTGGGACGGCACTCGAGACCGCCGACCTGCTGGAAGTAGGTGAACTGGGTGATCTCCATTCCATTGAGCCACACTTCCCATCCAAGGCCCCATGCCCCCAGGGAGGGGTTCTCCCAATCGTCCTCCACGAAGCGGATATCGTTGTTCTTGGGGTCAATACCCAAGGCGATCAAGGACGCCACGTATGTCTGGAGAATCGTCTCTGGCGCCGGCTTTAGCACTACCTGGAATTGATGATGTTGATGCAGTCGATTCGGGTTTTCGCCATAGCGCGCATCTTTGGGCCGTCTCGCGGGCTGGACGTAGGCCGCGCGCCAGGGTTCCGGACCCAGTGCGCGCAAAAACGTCGCCGTGTGCGAGGTCCCGGCTCCGACCTCGATGTCGATCGGTTGCAGGAGCGCGCAGCCCAGATCCCCCCAGTATGACTGGAGTTTCTGAATGGTTTCCTGGAAGGTCAGCATGCGGGGCGTGCGGCGTGGGTTTTTGCCAAGGACTGCAAACCCAGCATTCTAGCCGGTTCCCGATCCCGCTTACGACCGTATGCCCCGCGGGCGGACGCGTTGCCTGAGCAGATGGGCCCATGAAAGCGCCAAAATGAGAAGGGAAAGCGCCAGCGCGGGAACGTTGCCCCAACGCGCATACGGGGTTTCGCCCGCCATCGGCTGAATCGTCACGTCAAGAGAGCCCACCGTATAGGGTGCAAGGGCGCCCAGCACATGCCCCTGGGGATCGATGCTTGCAGTCATACCGGTGTTGGTTGCTCGCAGCATCGGGCGGGCGGTCTCGAGCGCGCGCATGCGGGAGATGCGTAAATGCTCGGGAAGGGCGAGCGAGTCGCCAAACCAGGCGACATTGCTCACGTTCACCAGGACGTTCGCAGCGGGCAACTGGCGGATGATTTCCTCGCCGAATAGATCCTCGTAACAGACATTAAAGGCGATTCGAACACCCGCGATCGACATGGGCGTCTGGCGCGAGGATCCCGAATTGAAGTCGCCCAGCGGAATTTTCATCAGATGGACGAACCAGTGCGCGCCGATTGGGACGAATTCGCCAAACGGCACCAAATGCGATTTGTCGTAACGCCCCAGGGCCGTTTGTCCGGGGATGAAGGCGACGACACTATTGGTGTAGCCGGTCCGTGGGTCGGCGATAGGTACCCCCAGTGCGATGGTGCTTTGCATGCGCTGGGCATCTTGTCGCAATCGAGCGACAAGAGAAGGCGGAAAGTCATTCAAAAAGCGGGGTAGCGCCGTTTCCGGCAAGACGATGAGATCAGCTTTTTTGCGCTCGATCAAATCAAGATAGGTGTTGACCGTGCTGAGGAACTGCGCCGGATCGAATTTCACGTCCTGGGGAATGTCGCCCTGCAAGAGGCGCACGTGAAGTGGCGGCCCGAAGGGTGACGACCATTTCAGGGTCGTGAGCGCGAACCCGAGGAGGGGAATTCCGAAAACAGCCAGAACGCATGCACGCCAGGCCGATTGGCGCGTGGGAAAAACGCGCCCGGCCAACGCGGCGAGAGCCGCGGCAACCAGCGCAGCGCCAAGCGTAATGCCATACATGCCCAAAACCGGGGCAAACCCGGCCAAGGGGCCACCCACGTGGGCATAGCCGGTGGCGAGCCACGGGAACCCTGTGAACAGATAGCCGCGTGCGAGCTCGCCCAAGGTCCATAGCGGGGCGATGCTCCAGAAAAGATACCGGGTGTGGCCGCGTGCGATCCATGTCGCCACAACACACGCGAGGGCGGGATAAAGAGCGAGATAGCTACACAGAATGAGCGTCGCCAATGCGGCCAGGGGCATCGCCATTTCCCCGTAAACGTGGAGGCTGATGTAGATCCAGGATATGCCGCAGAGAAACCATCCGAGCCCGAAGGCAAAGCCGACACGGGCGGCATCCGCGACCCTAGCGCTGCGCGCCACCAGCGCAAACAACGCTGCGAGAACCGCTAACTCGAGTGGCCACGCGGCGTCGCTCAGAAATGCGACGGCATGAAGAGCGCCAAGGGCTACAGCGACCACAGGGCGCAACGGAAATCGCGCCGAAAGTCGAAGGACGATCAAGCGTCTATTCTTCCACGCCCGACGACGGTGCGGCGACCGGTTCGACGCGCAGCACATGCACCTGCCTCGCATCGGCGCGCAGAATCTGAAAGCGGATGCCGCCGATCTGGATCTCTTCGCCCCGGCGCGGGACTCGCCCCAGGTGGTCCGTGACAAATCCGCCGATGGTATCCACGTCCGGATCGTCAAAGGTGGTTCGGAACGCCTGGTTGAATTGGTCGAGTTCAGTCAAGGCCCGTACGCGGTAACGGCCATCTTTACTCGGTGTGATGTTGTCCTCTTCGTCCTGGGAGTCGTGCTCATCCTCGATGTCGCCCACGATTTGCTCGAGTACGTCTTCGATGGTCACCAAACCCGCCACGCCGCTGTACTCGTCGACGACGATGGCGATGTGGTTGCGATTGGCACGAAAATCCCGCAACAACACGTTCAAGCGCTTGGACTCGGGGATGAATACGGCTGGCCGCAACATGTCGCGGACATCGAAATCCTGGTCGTGATAGTGCCGCAAAAGGTCTTTTGCGAGGAGGATTCCCAGAACATGATCGCGATCGCCTTCGATCACCGGAAAGCGCGAATGCGCCGTCTGGATCACGAAGGGAATAAATTCTTCAGGAGATTGTTCGATGTCGATCACGTCCATTTGGGAGCGCGACACCATGATGTCACGGGCGGACAACTCCGAGACCTGCATGACGCCTTCAATCATCGACAGCGCATCGGCGTCCAAGAGATCTCTCTCGTGCGCCTGATGCAGCATGGCCAGGAGTTGTTCGCGATCCTCGGGCTCTCTGATGAGCAGCGCCGATAGTCTCTCGAGCAGTGAGGGATGGTGGGGATCCCTGCGCTCGGAATGGGGAAATGCGTCAGACATTAACCGGAAGCGGTTGTTTTGGGATTTCAGAATACACGAATTCGGTACCGAGCATGACGTCGGCGGGATTGCTGGCCTTGGCGACCTGCTGGCTACGGGTTTTCACGAATAGGGGTCGTCGATGCCAAAACGAGCAAGGATCGTGCCCTCCAGGCGCTCCATCGCATGCGCTGCCCTCGCGTTGTTGTGATCCATGCCGAACGCATGGAGTACTCCGTGCACAATGAGGTGGGCATAGTGATTTATGAGTATTTTTTTCTGGTGGCGCGCCTCACGCTCGACCACGGACGTGCAGACCACGATGTCCGCTTCGATGTGGGCCGGCTCGGGGTAGCAGAACGTCAAGACGTTCGTGGCGTAGTCGCGATGTCTGTACTGGCGATTCAAGAGGCGTGCTTCCGGGACGGCGACAAAACGTACCAAAAGGTGGACCGGGGACTCCATGCGGGATTCGTTTCGTGTAGCCTCGACCCAGCGCCGCACATGCGCGCGGTCCGGGCAGAGTGCCGCATTCGCGTATTGGACTACGAGATGCAGAGCCGGTGACGTCATTCGCTACGCGGCATCGAGGCATAATGCGCATCGTACGCATCGACAATGCGCGCCACCAACGGATGGCGTACGACATCGGCGCTCGTAAATTGCGTCGACGCGATACCCCGCACGTGGCGCAACACCAGATGGGCCTCGACCAGACCGCTCTTGTGTCCGCGCGGCAAGTCGACCTGGGTCACGTCACCCGTGACGACTGCTTTGCTGCCAAACCCGATTCGCGTCAGAAACATTTTCATCTGCTCTGGCGTCGTGTTTTGCGCTTCGTCCAAAATGACGAAAGCATGATTTAGCGTTCGGCCTCGCATGTAGGCCAAAGGCGCGATCTCGATGGCCTGTTTCTCGAAAAGTTTGGCAGTCCGGTCGAACCCCAAAAGATCATAGAGCGCGTCGTAAAGCGGGCGCAGGTAAGGATCGACCTTTTGTGCCAGATCCCCCGGTAAAAAGCCGAGACGCTCCCCCGCTTCGACTGCCGGACGAGTCAGTACGATGCGTTTGACGGCATCGCGTTCGAGCGCGTCGACAGCGCACGCGACAGCGAGATATGTCTTTCCTGTGCCCGCAGGTCCTACGCCAAATGTGATGTCATGCGACAGGATGTCTTCGATGTATTTGCGCTGATTGACCGTACGACCACGCAAATCGGTGCGTCGGGTGCGCAGGATCGGTTCCCCGTCTGCGGTCGCGCCGGGATCGACTGGCGTGCGGGGTTCTCCTGCCGCTAACTCGACCAATGCGAGTTGCACATCGTCGACCGACAGGGGTTCGCTCGCCATGCCCTGAATCTTTCGAAGGGCTGCCAGGGCGAGTGCGGCCTTGGGTCCGCGCACGACCAACCGGGATCCGCGGCGTGTGATGGCGATATCGAAGGCGGACTCCACTTGACGCAGATTCTCATCCAAGGGCCCACACAGGTTGGCGAGCCGCTCGTTATCGGAATCGGCCAGGAATTCAAGCGGCTTTGTTTTCAACGCGATGGGAAATAATGCGTGCGAAATTTCTTAGGCGATCTGGGCGACCGTATCCAAACAATGGTCAATAGGCCGAGCGCGCAACGAATGCGGATACGCCGTCGTAATCTCGACTTCGATCATCTGGCCGATGAGTGTCTTGCCGAGCGCGCCAGGCTCAAAATTGACCACGCGGTTATTTTCGGTGCGTCCAAAGAGCTCCAGAGCATTTTTGCGCGAGCGACCTTCCACCAGAATGGTCTGTCGGCTTCCCACCATGCGGCGGCCGATTGTCTGGGCATTCGCGTCGATGGTTTCCTGAACCCGGCGCAGGCGAGCGAGCTTGACCTCGGCCGGTGTCTCGTCGGGCAGCGTCGCTGCCGGGGTACCGGGGCGGGGGCTGTAGACAAACGAAAACGAGGCATCGAAGCCGATCTCTTCAATGAGATGCATCGTCGCTTCGAAATCCGCATCTGTTTCCCCGGGAAATCCGACGATGATGTCAGTCGACACGGAAATGTTGGCACGGACCGCACGCATGCGCTTGATGATCGACTTGTATTCGAGCAAGGTATAGCCGCGTTTCATGGCCGCGAGAACGCGGTCAGATCCGGATTGCACCGGCAAATGCAAGTGCGAGACGAGCTTGGGCAGCCGGGCATAGATGTCGATGAGACGCTGGGTGAATTCTTTCGGGTGAGACGTGGTGTAGCGGACGCGTTCGATACCGGGGATCTCGCACACATATTCGAGCAAAAGTGCGAAATCCGCAGGTTCGCCCGTTTCTAAGGCGCTCTTGTAGGCGTTGACATTCTGACCCAGGAGCGTGATCTCCTTGACCCCTTGCATCGCCAATCCGGCGACTTCCGTCAACACATCCTCAAAGCGCCGTGATACCTCCTCGCCACGGGTGTAAGGCACGACGCAAAAGCTGCAGTATTTGGAACAGCCCTCCATGATCGATACGAAGGCGGTTGCGGCGGTGGTTTGTGGCGGTGGGATGTGATCGAATTTTTCGATTTCAGGAAACGTGATGTCAACCTGAGGGCGCCCGGTGCGTCTGCGGGCGGCAATCATGTCGGGCAGCCGGTGCAATGTCTGAGGGCCGAACACCAGATCGACGTAGGGCGCTCGAGCCACGATGGCAGCGCCTTCCTGACTGGCCACACAGCCACCCACGCCGATGATGAGGTCGGGTTTGGCATCTTTCAGTTCGCGCACACGACCCAGATCGGAAAAGACCTTTTCCTGCGCTTTTTCCCGCACGGAGCAGGTGTTAAATAGAATCACGTCCGCATCGTCGACCGTGTCCGTCTCGACCATCCCGGATGCGTGACCGAGGACTAAAGCCATCTTCTCCGAGTCGTACTCGTTCATCTGGCAACCGAAGGTCTTGATATAGAGCTTGGAAGGCATTACTGACCGTTGCAGGAAGGTTGATCGAATTCGTTCTGAAACCACCGACTCCAGACGGGCGGCGGCACTATTTCGTCCTCGTTGAGAATCCAGATGCGCCGCACGTTGCATTGCGGATCGAATTGCAGTCGAATCCAAACCCCGGCTTGCAAGGCACCTCGCACCAAAGTTGAATTGGTGCGCCCGAAGATGAGAGTGCCCGCGCTCATCGGGACCACTTCACCGTTCACGGTGATGTATGGATCCTCCACGGCTTCGAGTCGAACCTGGAAGCTATTTGCAGGAAACATTCTCGGGTTGGCGTTTGCAAACGCCGCCGCCGTGGCCATGAGAAAGAACGTGATCAGTCGAAGCCACTTCATGCAAAAGTTTCCCAGAACGGCGCCGGCGCGATTGTCGCGGAGCGCGTTCGATGCAGGATGAGATGAAAATGGTACATTGTTAAGCGTCTCCCGTCACGGCGCAAGCATAAATCGGCAACACCGCTCTCCGAATGCCCCACCGGTGAGTATCGTTTCGCAGTCCCGCGATGCGATCGACGTGCCTTAGCGGGTGGCCTTTGGGGGCGTCGGGTGGTGCAAGCCTAGCACGCGCGACATGTTGAGTCTCGAGTGCGGTATAGGGAAGCCGACCATTGGGTCCCTTCTCGCCTGGAGCGACCCCGCAGGGGCCTGCGGATTGAGGCTCGACAAAGCGCGTTTCGAGTCATAGGGAAAGGACAAGACGAAATGGAATATCGCCAGCTCGGACGCTCGGGCATCCGCGTTTCGCAGATTTGCCTTGGCACGATGATGTTCGGTGACAGAACCGACGAGGCCGAGGCCGCACGCATTGTTGCCGCAGCGCGCGATGCGCGCGTTAACTTTATTGATACCGCCGATGTCTACGCAAAAGGTGAATCGGAACGTCTGGTGGGGAAATTAATTCGCCCCGACCGGTCTCGTTGGATTCTGGCAACGAAAGTGGCCAATTCGATGAGTGGCGATCCGAACGACCGTGGCACGTCGCGGCGCTGGGTGACACGAGCCATCGATGGCAGCCTTGAGCGACTGGGAACCGACTATATTGACGTCTACTACTTGCATCGCGACGATGCGACAACGCCCATGGAAGAAACCGTGGCAACTCTCGGGACGCTGATTCAAAGCGGCAAGATGCGCTACATCGGCTTGTCGAACTTTCGGGCGTGGCGCGTGGCGACCTTCGCCATGTTGTGCCGAGCGATGGGCGTTCCTCAGCCGGTCGTCTGCCAGCCCTGCTACAACGCCATGGACCGGACCGCCGAGCTTGAATTGATCCCGTGCTGCGCGCAGCATGGCCTGGGGGTCGTGCCCTACAGTCCCTTGGCTCGTGGGATCCTCTCCGGAAAATACCATCCTGGTGAGGCGCCGCCCCCCGATAGCCGAGCCGGGCGCCAGGATCGTCGCATCATGCAAACCGAGTTCAGGGCGGAGTCTGTCGAGCTTGCGCGTGCCATGGGTGAATATGCGCAAAGGCGCGGCATGACCACTGCAGAATTTGCCTTGAACTGGGTCGAGAACAATTCCCACGTGACCTCGTTGATAGCCGGACCCCGCACACTCGAGCAATGGAATGGGTACGTCGAATCGCTCAAGCATGCTTTCGATGCAAGCGATGAGGCATTTGTCGATTCGATCGTTCCACCGGGTCACCCATCGACGCATGGATATACCGATCCGGAATATCCTGTAACCGGACGTATGCTGCGGAGAAATTAATCGGATTGCGCCTTTATGCGCGAAATGGGCCAGAGGCGTGGTCCCTCGCCAACCCTCGGGCTGGCAGTCTTGCGAGAGATTCTCCGATTCAGAAGGTCGGGCCGGCATTTTGCGACCTGATGGAGGGGAGACAGGCGATCAAGACGAACGGCAGCTGAATGCAGCCTTCTTTGGCGCGTATTGATTTGACGAGTTGCCAGTTGCTCCCGTGACCACACCTCGGTGATTCGCTTCATCGAAAAGCGTTTTGGCGTATTCGAGCCGAGTATCTCACCGTGGCGGCGCGCGGTGTGCGGCGACCTGACGTCGCTTTTTGATTTCAATGGGCCTGAGTCCCTTGATATCATGGGTCAGTTGCCCCCGGTGCGCTCCTTGGCAAGACGATCGGCCGGCCGTTTGGATACCTGGACCCCTCCGACCAAAGCATTGCCCGAATTGCCCTTTCAACGTCGGGGAATCCGGCCGTCACGCAAGCTGCCCTACGAATTGACGGTCGAGAGCCGAGTCGATCTCGTTGCACAAAAGCTGGAGATCGCGTTCATAAACGTCGGCGAGGGAGGCGGCCGCGGTTTTTCATGTTTACGATCGCCGTCACCTCGAGCATATTCTTCGCCGCTATACGGTAGGGCCCGGCGCCTCGTTATCGGGTTTCTGGAGCATCGCGAAAGACAATGGCTATGACATTTGGGTCCTTGGGCCCGGTGGGTTTCATCGCCACCTAGCCGGGAAAAATATCGTCAATGCCCTCGGATTTGCAGATCCGGAGGCGCGTCTTTCTTACGATTCAGTTGCGGGGGGCGTTCGATTGACTTTAGCTAATAACGCGTCGAACGAAACCACGATTGCCATTCGCGAAAACGCGTATGACAATGGTGCCGAGGGTCTCATTTTAGTTCCGGCGCATAGGACGCATGACCAATTCTATTCATTGCAGGGCAGTCGTTTTTGGTATGACGTGAGCGTCACGGCTGTCGAAAGCCCTGGGTTTGTAAGGCGTTTTGCGGGCCGGATGGAAATGAGCCGTCACTTGACACAAGCGGCCCCGCCGTGAGCGGTCGAGCGATCGGCGGGCAATATGATGCGTAATCGGTGCTTTTCGGGTTCAGGCTCGGCCGGAATTTCGAGTCAGGGTGAAGATGGACGAGGGCCTGCAGCGAGAGATTCTTTGGTGGTCTGCCCCGGGCACATTGTAAAAGAAGGCGGCATTTGCGACGAGCCGAATCGAGTCTCGATCATGCGAAAAATGATTCGACAGGTTGTAGGTGAAGCAATTGGTGGCTTCTTGAATTTGATCGATCCGGGCTCTATAGCCCATACGGGACCCGTACGTCGGGCTCGTCACCGGGGAAATCTTTGATGTTGCGGGTCACCAGCAGCATGGAACGCGTTTGGGCCGAAGCCCAAACAATCGCATCCGGCAACTTCATCCTGTGGATCCGCCGGAGCGCAACGGCGCGAGTTGCCACAATGTCGTCAATCTCGATGTGCACGAACGAATTCAGAAAAATGCGTGTGCCGTTTTCCGTCGTTGGCGTCGTGCCGACCATGACGTCCATCCAAGTGATGACACTGATTGCTCGCTTCTCGTATCGATCGAGCTCGCCGCGCGCAGCGTCGATACCATTAAGGTAATCGATCAGTACGTTCGTATCGAACAGCGCGATCACCATGTCAATGTGCGTTGCCGACGCTGTTACCGGACACGTGATATCCCGCGCCCGGCGGTGAGTCGTTGCGAAAACAAAAGGCCAAACCGTGAGGATCACGATGTCTCCTCAGAACGGAAGCGCACCAATTGAAGGAGCGGCACGGTCTCTTGATCAGCGATGGCGATGTCTTCGAATTTGACCGATGGTATGGACTCCAGCAGATCTGCGCGTGCACGGTGTTCGGGTTTGGATGTATCAACTACACCCAGGAATGCGAACTTATCGACCTGTGCCAGCAGCGGAATTGACATCAGCGTCGCTGAATTGATCCCGTCCGCCACACGCTTGCTATTTTCTGCGATTTTTTAGCCACTCAATACTCCTTGAACAATACTGAGCGGCGGTCCTTCGTTTGATGGATGCTCTCAGCGTCAGATGTCTGTCACGGGATGATTCCCAACCTGATCTTGGTCTTGATGCTGACAACCAATCGTCCCGATATTGCAGGGCAAGCGCATCTAGATTGCCCCGGCCAACGCCAGCCTTTCGGGCCAGATCTTCCAGCGATGTCATGCAGTCGAGCCAACCCAGTCCATTCGACGCCACCAGGGCAGCCTTGTCCGCTGTGGTGACGACGACGACCTGTGAAGGCAGCAATTTGTTGGCGAACAACCAGGCAAAAAGATGCTTCTCACCATCGTCGAGCGTGCTGCACGACGGGTTGCTCAGAACCAGGGTGACGAGTTCTTTGCGGGTGACCGAATGTTGCTCGGCAAGGCCCGCATTCAGGTCGGCTGGCGGCACCGCAACATGGCGGGGATCCCTCGGGTTGCCGGTCAGTGTTTCCTCAACGCATTTCTTGACCGTCTCGATGGCAAAGCGGTTGCTGATGGCTGTCCAGCACCCCGTGCGGAACGATTCGAGAATGACATTTGTGTCCGCGAATAGCCGGATTTTCGGCATAGGCTGCTCACCTCACAGCTCGAAAGGTGCAGTCAGGTCGTACTGGGCAAACAGTTCGGTTAACCTGCCCAAGCCAAGACCCATCGCCTTGGCCGCTTTACGGGCCGACAGCCTTCCGTTCTCCAGGGCCTCGTGAAGCATCTTCACGAATGTCGACGAGAACCGCTTTGGTGGACACGACACCGACGAGCGCTGCTTTTCTTGCGAAAGGCTGCGCCGCGTGTCGTCACCAATAAGCTTGAGGTTGAACAATCTCCATGCCAGCGTGACAGGAGCAACCCTCAGCAGGGCCGCGACTTCACAGAGATGCGCGATATCGTTGAGACGATCGTGTTCAATCAATTTTTCGAGCGATGCACTGGGCATCAACAGTGTGGCGGCGAAGCTGTTTGCCAACTGCTCAATGCGCTTGCCCTTATTGCGATCCTCAATGGAATTCGATTCCCGGTGTTCAGGCTTCATTGCATCCCAAGTCAACGCATGAAATAGCTCGTGAGCCAAATCAAAAAATCTACGGGCTTCGCTCTCATTCCGATTGATCAAAATGACGCCCATCTCCTCAAGGTGGCAGGTTGCGCCCGATATGGACTGGCCATCACCTGCATCGACCGTATCGACGAACAGCACTGGAATATCCAGCTCGCGCTCAATCTTGTCGATCAGGCTTTCGGCCGGGATGACACCGAGATCAAGCTCAGCGACAAGACTCTCCGCGCGCTCCTGGGCATCCTCATACGACGACTGGGCGGATAACCGCAACGCGCGCTTGAGCACACTTGTCCGACTGTCCCGTTGCTCGCGCAGCCATCGAAGCAATCCGATCCACTGGCCGGCCTTGAGCTCAAACCCGTCCAGACTATCTTCTGGCACCTCGGGCGCGGTGCGCCAAGAAAACTGCGCCTCACCAGCGACGGCAAACGGATCGATGAAGAACTCAATGTCACGGTCGAGCAAGTCGGACAGCGCAAGCATCTCTTCAGGCTTGAGGGCGCGCTTGCCATTTTCAATGTCTGAGACCGACTGGCGGTCGTTGAGACCTAGGCCTTGGGTCAGCTGATCCTGCGTCCAGCCCTTAGCCTCGCGCGCCGCTTTGACGCGGTAGCCGATCAGCTTTTGCGAGATTTTTTCGAGCATGACTGTGACCTCCTAAACCGGCATTGTATTCTTGCGAAATTAAAAACGCAAGAACATCTTGCCTTTTCGTCATTGCATGAATTTGGTTTGCCCTGCGTTGCCATCCTCTTCGGAGGTTCACGCTCAATATCCCTGACCATTGCAATTCCTTGGATCCGTCATGACAAACCTCGAACTCCCCCCTCCGGCAGAGATGTCTGCCACCGCCCGCGCAGGCGAAATCACCGCCATCCTTGCGGCCACCGTCGTCCGCGTCGTCGTCGCAGAAGAGCCAAAACAGAGAAAAGTTGGCCTTGGCTTCCTGCCCAACCAGCGCGTTCATACAACCCTCTATCAAATGGAGAAGTTGTCATGAACGAGAAACGAGCAACGGTCGCTGCGCAGATCGCTTCGGCTCAGCCTGTATAGATCCGATGCCTCCTACCCCGTCATTGGCTCTGGCATGCCGGTCATCGTTGGCTCGATCATCCCCTAACCGGGGCAAGTCCGTACGTGTGACGTGTCGAGTGCGTCCTGGGTCATCCTGGCACGTCCTGGCACGTCCTGAGAGCATCGCGGAAACAGGCGTTTTGGGGTGCGCTACATGTGGAAATTGCCGCAATGCTTGCGGGTAATAGGCACGTGGGTAGCGTCTGCGTGCATGTGGTGGGCTTGGGATATGGTGAACCACGTACCGTCGCAGAACATGGCGCGTTGGCCTTGCGTTTGGTTGCGTTCGCGATAAAGGCTAACCAAACCCGCAACGCTTGCGGTTTTGTTCCTGGGCCATTGATAGCCTTGGTCGCATAGTCTTAGGCGCCCGGATTGCCCAGACCCATGCATAGTCCTCCCATAGTCGGAAGGTCAGGCGGCAAAGTCAGGTGGAGACTACTTGCTTTGCTTCTTCCCATTTGCCTCCATGAACTCCGCGAACGCGTCAAGGGAAACGCCAAACCAGTCCTTTCTATTCTTCGGTGACCAAAGAATCCCACTCGGCTTGACTCGAACGTGACCGACTACCTTATTCTGGCCGTCAACAATCTCGTGCTCCTCAAACTTCCGTGGACGAAATGAATTCACTGACATGATAGTCCCGTTCTTAGTTGTGAATCGCTGCAAATCGGAGTAGGCGCGTGCGCTTCTCGGGTGAGCCGGAGGGATCAAAGTACTGGTCCCGGCGCAATAGGCAGGCCGAGCGACGCGGGGGTACGTCTTAAGTACAAGACGAGACTCCTCGACCAAATGATTGCTTCGGGCTGCCAGCTCACCAAAGATGGTAGCCGGTTCAGCTTGCACGGACGACGTTCTCCATTACTCTGACGAAGATCATTATTTCGACTACTTTCACGGAACCTTGAGCGCTGGCCAAGGAAAAAAAGTCTCGGGCCTGGCCTGCTGTGCTGCGATCCATCCAAAAGGTTCATCTACTAGATATTCCGATACAAGCGCGATACACGACAAAATGAAAAAGGGCCTCGATTTCTCGAGACCCTTGCTGCACATGGTGGCGGATCAGGGACTCGAACCCCGGACCTGCGGATTATGATTCCGTCGCTCTAACCGGCTGAGCTAATCCGCCAAAGGCGCAAATTCTCTCTTTAATCGGTCTTCCCGTCAAACCAGGCGCGCCGGATAAGAGCCACTCATAGTCTGCGATCGTTTTTATGGCCGGTAATGGCATTTCGCGCGATTTCCTGGTATCCCGCGGCGAAATTTTGGACGCGCGTTTTCTAACCCGTGTGCCGGTTTTGCACATTTGTGCGGTTCTAGATGCATTGAAAGCCAGCGGCATCAATCGCTTTGCGCGATTCACTCCGAACCCGCCCGGAGTATTGGCCCGATGCGGTATATTTGCGGGAGTTAGCGGTTGGGGTTTTGAACTTCAGGCGTGCCAATTTATTTCTGATCGCCTGCCGGCGATCAGTGGTTTGCCGGGCTGTCGAGGCACCGGAATACGGGGAGCATTCATGGAAGAGGGCAAGGCGAAAGCAGCCGCGACTGCAGAAAAGGCCAAAGCGTTGGCGGCAGCGCTGTCTCAAATTGAGAAACAGTTCGGCAAGGGTTCGATCATGCGCCTGGGTGCCGGAGAAGTCGTCGAGGACATCCAGGTCGTCTCAACCGGTTCGCTCGGCTTGGATATTGCGCTGGGCGTCGGCGGCCTGCCGCGCGGACGCGTGGTGGAAATTTATGGTCCGGAGTCTTCGGGAAAAACGACCCTGACGCTTCAGGTCATCTCCGAGATGCAAAAGATCGGCGGCACTTGCGCATTCATCGATGCCGAACACGCCCTTGACCCCCAATACGCGCAAAAGCTGGGCGTCAACCTGCAGGAGCTTCTCATCTCGCAGCCTGACACCGGCGAGCAGGCGCTGGAGATCGCCGATGCATTGGTGCGTTCCGGCTCGGTCGATCTGATCGTCATCGACTCGGTCGCCGCCCTCACACCCAAGGCTGAGATCGAAGGGGAAATGGGTGATTCCCTTCCGGGGCTTCAGGCACGCTTGATGTCACAGGCCTTGCGCAAACTCACGGGTACGATCAAACGTACCAATACGCTGGTCATTTTCATCAACCAGATCCGCATGAAGATCGGTGTGATGTTCGGCAATCCCGAAACCACCACAGGGGGAAATGCCCTGAAGTTCTATGCTTCGGTTCGACTCGATATCCGACGTACGGGATCCATCAAGAAGGGCGAGGAAGTCATCGGATCGGAAACCAAAGTCAAGGTCGTCAAGAACAAAGTCGCGCCACCCTTCAAATGGGCTCAGTTCGATATCTTGTATGGCGAGGGGATTTCCCGCGAAGGAGAGATCATTGACATGGGCGCGGAAGCCGATATCGTTCAGAAATCGGGTGCATGGTACGCGTACAACGGCGAGAAGATCGGACAAGGTAAGGACAACGCACGTGATTACTTGCGCGAGCACGCCGACGTGTCGCGCGAGATCGAAAACAAGATTCGCGAACAGATGGGCGTCAAACCGCAGGAGGCGTCCGCAGACTCCGCCTAATCGTGCCTGAGGCCACGCTGCGACAACGGGCGCTGCGCCTACTCGCGCGGCGTGAATACAGCCGAGTGGAGCTTGGCCGCAGGCTTGCGCGCTACTCGCCAGATGGCGACGAAGTCGATACGATTTTGGACAGCCTTGAGAAGGAAGGACTTCTATCGGCGGATCGATTCGCGGAGAGTTTGATGCACCGCCGAGTCTTGCGCTATGGCAATCAGCGAATCGCGCAGGAGTTCAAGGAACACAGCCTGCCGGACGCAATCATCAAAGCGCAAATGGATCATCTCGCGGCAAGCGAATTCGAGCGCTGTCTGGCGGTTTGGGAAAAAAAATTCGGCACTTTGCCAGAGAACATCTCCGAGAAGGCGCGCCAGTCGCGTTTTCTCGCGGGACGCGGTTTTTCGGGCGCCGTGATCCAGCGAATTCTAAAGGGGATGAAAGCGTAGGCCAAGATCTGCGAAGCCCGGGATGCTCTGCCAAGGCGGGTCACCCGTCTATGCTATGCTTCACCACGCTTTTTCCAAGCGCTGCAAAAACGCCGCCGCATTTCGGATCCCCCTCTCTTTATGTCCTTAGCACCGTCCCCCCGGCACCTCAAGCACCGTCGAACCGTCACGGTCGAAGCCTATGCGCGCGAGGATGGCTTGTGGGAACTGGAGGCACGGCTGACCGACGTGAAATCCCGCGACTTTTCCCTGGCCAGCGGGGTTCGGAAAAAAGGCGAACCAATTCATGACATGTGCCTGCATGTCGTCATCGATAAACTCATGAATATCGTGCATGTCGACGCAACCTCCATGGCGGTTCCCTATCCGGGTCAGTGCGAAGAAATTACTCCGGCATATCGTCAGCTGGTTGGATTGAACCTGATGCAGGGTTTTCGGCGTGCGGTTCGGGAACGATTGGGCGGCGTCGCCGGATGTACTCACATGACGGAACTGACTTCGGCCCTCCCCACGGCCGCAGTTCAAGCATTCGCAGGAGAAGTGGCTCGGACCCATATCGCCTCTCGTTCCGGCGATGGTTCTGCACCCGGCGATTCCAAGCCATTCCCGCTTGACCGCTGCCATGCCCTACGCAGCGATGGCGAGGTCGTGCGCGAGTTCTTTCCAGACTGGTATCGTGCGTCTCGCGTAGAGACAACGCGCGATCAGTGAGCCGGCATAGTCTTTCGTCTTTGCAACGGCTGGATAACGATCGTTGTCCAGACTCGCGGATTTCCGGTCGGGGAATCTCAAGGAATACGATATCGCGTCCCGACGGACCGGGGCGCCAATGGCATCGGCGTGCTGTGGATCCTTCGGTACCGTTCGTCTCCTTCGTCCAGCCGCTCATCGCGCAGAGTTTACGCGGTGTGCAAGGCATGACATGTTTATGGGGCCTGAGGCAAAATCTGCGCAACGCAAACGCTTCCGGTGGGGGGCCTGGAAGGTCTCTTGTCCAGTCAACCCTTGATGATGTTGGTTTGGCGCAGAATTGGGCGCCGAAGGCTGCGAAATGATTGACGTAGTTGAGAATAGATTGTATCAATGTGAGTTAATCCACTGATTTTATGGGGTTTAGGTCCACATCGGCAGGTTGGTCCGGCGGTTTTTGGAAACCCAGGCTTTCGCAACATGGGCTCAACAGCCATGGGCGGTCCAGCAATCGGGCGCTAGTGAAGGCGAGGGGAAGCTTCTGGAGGGGTGATTGGTTTCTCGACGCGGGCGGGACTCGTGGCGGCGTGATCGGGTTCGGCCCGGCGATCGTCAGCCAGGAAGTGCCCTCTGTCCCGGCGGCGACACGGGCTAATGTTGTTGCGCACGTCGCTGTCCCTGGCAGGGAGAACTCAGCATCCGTCAAGGGGAAAAGTGGAAACATTGTCGCAGCCGCACGTCGCACCAGCGCCGACCTTCGGTCGGCCCTGATGGTTAGGATGCCAAGGATCCGGAATGAAGTGCTTGTCGATGTCGAGCCTTAAGGACGTGCATGAAGTTAAATGTCGACCTTGAGTTTGCTTCCAAGAGCCACTGTGGAATGGTCAGATCTCATAACGAAGATTCGCTGGCAACGGCGCCAGAGTGCGGGCTGGCGATCTTGGCGGATGGCATGGGGGGCTATAACGCGGGTGAAGTCGCGAGCGGTATGGCGACTGCAGTATTGAAGAACGATTTGGTCGCCGATTTGAGTGAGTGGTACAAAGAACTCACGAAGAAGGGGCCGGCCAAGTTACACACACTCCTGGAAGCACGCGTCGCGGGGGCAAATGCCGCTATTTTTCAGGCATCCCAGGTCCAGCGCCAATACGCCGGGATGGGAACGACGCTTGTGATGGCGCTCTTTTGGGATAGATCTGTGACCGCTGTTCATATTGGTGATTCGCGCATGTACCGGCTGCGCGGCGAGACTTTGCTTCAGATCACTCGGGATCACTCGCTTTTGCAGGATCAGATCGACGCGGGCATGATCACGCCCGAAGAAGCGAAGGTATCCTTAAACAAGAACCTCGTCACGCGCGCGCTCGGGGTCGATCCTGTTGTAGAAGCCGAGATCCGTGATTTCGAGACCGAGCCCGGGGACATTTATCTGTTGTGTTCGGACGGGCTCTCTGACATGGTGCCCGAAGTCGAGATCGGTGAAACGCTGAAACTTTTGGGCGATAGTCTTGAGTTGGCGGCGGCTACCTTGGTTCAAAAGGCCAACGATTATGGCGGTCGTGATAACGTATCTGTCGTCCTTGTGAAGGTCCAGCCCAGAAGTCGGGTGGCAGGGAATGCTTTTTCCCGATTTATCGATTCGATGAAATAGCGGAGTAACTCATGGCAAAGTTGATCCTCTCCATGGATGGTCTGGTACTTAAGGAAGTTCCGTTGACCAAGGAACGGACCACCATCGGGCGCCGCCCTCATAACGATATCGTTATCGACAATCTGGCGGTCAGCGGCGAACACGCGGTGATTGTGACGATTCTCAATGATTCGTTCCTCGAAGACCTGGGCAGTACCAATGGAACCATGGTCAACAGTCAACCCATCAAAAAGCACTTCTTGCAAAACAACGACATGGTCGAGTTGGGCAAGTACAAACTGAAGTTCATTTCGGATTCGGCCAAAGCGAGTTCAACACACGATTTCGAAAAAACCATGGTGCTTCGAAATAATGCCGCCGGGACGCCGAGCGCGGCCCCGTCGACTGCTTCCTCGCCCGGCTACAATGCGACCGCCACGCAACCGAGCGCGTCTCTGGGAACAAATGCCGCGGCGATTGCACCGGGTCCACAAGCGGTTATCCAGATTCTAAACGGTCCGAACGCCGGAAAAGAGCTGGCGCTCACGAAGGCGCTCACCACACTGGGCCGTCCGGGTGTGCAGGTCGCGGTCTTGACACGTCGACCGCAAGGCTACTTCATCACGCACGTGGAGGGATCCAATTACCCGGTCGTCAATGGTGCGACGCTTACGCTTGAGGCCCACCCGTTGAATAACCACGACATCCTCGAGCTTTCGGGGACAAAAATGGAATTTTTCTTCAAGTAGTGAAGGTACACCGCGCGCGGCGGTGCATCCCCATGATCAACGATCTTCATGAAGCGCCCGACATCTAGCCTGCGCTTTGAAACAGAATCTGCCCCGCATCTTACTGAGTTTGGCGATAGTGGGCGTGTTCTTCGCGCACGCCAGCGGGATTTTCAGGCTGACCGCGATCGATCGACTCGACCGGTTGATCTACGATTGGCAGTTGCGAGTAACGATGCCGCATACGCTGGATCCGCGCATCGTCATTCTGGACATCGACGAGAAAAGCTTAGCTGAGGTTGGACATTGGCCGTGGGGCCGAGATAAGCTCGCCCGCATCCTCGATAAGCTCTTTGATGACTACAAGATTGCCATCATCGGTTTTGATGTGGTCTGGGCCGAGAGCGATCCGAGTTCGGGTTTGTCGCAGCTGGATCAGCTTGCGCGAGGCAAGCTCAAAAATGATCCCGATTTCATCACCCAGCTCCAGCATCTAAGGCCATCGCTGAATTTCGACCAGAGGTTTGCCGACGCGATCCGCAATCGGCCGGTCGTGCTCGGGTTTTTTATGAGCAATGACCGCGACGGACGCCACACGGGCGTACTGCCTGAGCCGGCATTACCTGCAGGCGCGTTCGAAGGCCGTCCGATCCAGTTCACGGTCTGGAATGGTTACGGTGGAAATTTACCGGATTTGCAGAAGGCGGCAATGGCTGCAGGACACATCAATCCGATCGCCGATCTG
>Ga0208357_1000214_pt1 | contig 47594 bp, 37 predicted proteins | sample NGESurdeep092012_6_FD_184487 | JGI IMG/M metagenome (GOLD analysis project Ga0208357, IMG submission 184487) | Arctic peat soil microbial communities from Barrow, Alaska - NGEE Surface sample F52-2 deep-092012 (SPAdes) | ecosystem: Environmental > Terrestrial > Soil > Wetlands > Peat ...
ATTGTAGTTTTTCAAAGATCCTGGCCTTATGCGTACCGATTGTAGAGGTATGAAGTTTTAACTTTTGGGAAATTTCGGCAACTGAATCACCATGGGTAAGGTGCTGGACTATTTCAAACTCCCGGGGCGATAGTTTATCAAATGGATTTACCGAAGTATTTTTTGACTGTAAATCATTTAAAAAATTCTCACTTAATTCGGAACTGATATATCTTTTATTATTTAACACCATATCAATAGCTTTTTTTATTTCACTTTCAGACGCATCCTTTCTCAAATATCCCATAGCACCCATTTTCAGGTATCTTTTTGCATAAACTTCTTCGGCGTTCATGCTAAACATAATAATTTTTGTAGCGGGTTTAAATGAAAGGATATTACTTAAAAGACCAAAGGAATCCGTATGAGGCATATTAATATCCATTAAGACAAGGTCATATTCATTTTGCTTTATTTTTTCAAATGCGGAATCTCCGTCATAGGCTTCATCAATCTCAGTGTGGGCAAAAAAATTTTGGATTAATTGTGTTAATCCAGTTCTTATAATGAAATGATCGTCAACAAGTAAAATATGGGGCATATATCAGACGGGTACTTTAGATTAAAATAAAAAAATCAGAATTACTGTTCGCGCAATCGCTGTTACTGCTTTTCAAATATAATATAAACTTTTAAAGAGAAGAATTATTTTGTGATGGAATAGTATCCAATAACTGATAATTAGTTTTGAAATATAAATTTTGTATATAAAAGTCTGCGGCTATAGCCGAATATAAGCAAAGAATTTTTAAATAACTTTTAGAAAACCAATCAAAAATGTTCGATTTGTCATGACCCTGGTTCGTGGCACACGAAACAGTTCTTCCTTAATCAAACCAGGATTAATAATTTATGAATTCCTTACATTGGCAGCTGTTTAAAAAAAATCCCGAAAATATTGGATCACGCCTACCTTGGCTGATATACTATTTTACTTCTGGCAAATTGCTGAAACCGGAAGCGTTTCGTGTGCCTCGAACCCAGGCAGAGCATAAAATTTTCATTCGGGTAAGGGTCAACTTCTTTTTATTCGTTATATTTAATGCGTGGATTTCGAGCTAAAAAAAATGAGTATGAACCAGAACATTTATAGAAAATATTGTGCCCTTTCAAACCTAAATCTTGAGGATGACTCACTATAATTGATAATAAAATGAAGCATTATGGAAAAAGAAACAATCTAAAAACTCAACCACCGTTTTGAAGGATTTGCATACGAAAAAGATGGTATTGAGTTTTGGCTGGCAAGAGAATTACAGGAATTATTGGGATATACCGAATGGCGTAATTTCCTGAATGTAATAGATAAAGCATAAGAAAGTTGCAAAACCACTGGTGAAAAGGTTACTAACCATTTTGTTGACATCAACAAAATGATCAGAATAGGGTCGGGTGTAGAAAAGCAAATTGAAGATATGATGCTTAGCCGGAATGAAATGAAAACACGCGCCATTTCCTTTATCAAAGAGCGGAGATTTGTTTTATTCAGAGTAACCTTCATTGGCCACTTTTAGGCATTAAGAAATTTATAGAACTATATTTAAAAAATTGTAGAGAAAGCACTATACTCCTTTTACGGTTTCTTTCAAATGATCGGAAAGGCGCAAACTGAGTGCGGTCAGTGTAAGAGTAGGATTTGGCGCGCCCGCTGTCACAAAACAAGAGGATCCGGCAATAAATAAATTATCAATTCCGTGTACTCTGCAATTGGCATCCACGACTCCTTTCTTAGGGTCTCCGCTCATCCTGGTAGTACCCATGTGGTGCCAGCCGCCGCCTGTAAAAGATGGCCAGGAATTATCATTTTCATCCTGTAAATAATCAAGCATTTTTACCCGGGCAACCCCTTCAAGGCCTACCTGCTGCCCCAGCAATTCGTGAATTTTACGAATACTCCTTTTTTCAAGTGGCGTAAGTACCCAATGCAGCGTGGCTCTCGGCACACCAAGGGAATCTCTTTCAGATTCTAATGTAATACGCGATTCAGGATTAGGTGCCTGTTCTATTCTTGTAAAAAGCTGATAGCTTCTGTGTTTATCACTTACCTCTTTCCTGTCAGCAGTTTCGCCGGCTTTCATATTTTCTAAACTCTTTCTCGGATCATTAACATTCCAAAGCTCTATCATCGGTTTCATCGTTTTTGCTGCTGATAATGGCGTTAATGAAATCGTACCATTCAGGATTTTATTTTCCTCCTGTTTATTTTCACTTATAGCCAATTCTGATCTTACTTTCGTAATACCGAAATTAATACGATACAAATGCAAAGGGTCAGGCCTGCCCAGCCATAATTCGCCTGAGTTAATTTCAATGTGTTCCATAAAGTTCCTTCCTACCAGGTCATTACCATTGCCGAGCCCTTTTGGGTTCTGCTTGTTGGAAGCCAGCAATACCCTTGCATTTTGTATAGCGCAACAGGCGAGTACGAATATCTTTGCACGCACTTTGTGATGTTTGCCCGCATAGTTCTTTATCGTTACTTCTTTGATGTGCGAAGTATTTTCGTTGGCAGTTATATCTGTAACATTTGCATAAGTGTAGAGATGAATGTTTTTTGCGTTTACAATCGGGGCCTTGTACTTTTCGCCAAAACGCGTAGGAGGGCTAAACTGCCAGATTTTGTTCCATACCACTCTGTCATCAGCTAAAAGCGGCTTAAACAGGGGATGGGTTTTTTGCCAGAAGGATAATGAGTAATTATAAGGGCCAAGATCTAAATTTTTTTGAGCCCTGGCATAAAACGGATCCAGGTCATCCCTGTTTATCGGCCAGCCGCTTTCGGGTATCCAATCTCTTTTCCTGAAATCAATAGGATCCAAAGTGGAGCAGAATCCGGCCCAATGCCCCGTAGTGCCGCCAAAATAATGAAGCCTGCAGGATTTTAAAGGATAATAGGGCTGGCCGGTGGTTTTACCATCATAAAGTTCCTGTACTCTATCATCATAGCTAAAGCCGCCACCTTCAAGAAGAATTACTTTGTAAGGGGAATTGATCCATTCCAGTGCGATGCTGATACCTGCCGCGCCGGCGCCTACAATACAGATATCACCTTCTATCACACTATTGTTTTCCAGATTTCTTGCATCAATATGCATACTTAAAGATTTGATTACGATAAAGAAAAAAGTGCACATTGTTGCGCTTCTGTTTCTGCAAGGATCCACCCCTTAATCACCGCTGTTCTGCCCGATTCAAAATCAGCCTTTATTTTTTTATCCAATAAAGAGGTTATCAAAGAGCTGCCTGTGTTTTTTGAAATGGTTTTCCCGCCGTTTTCTTTCATTAGCTTATTCACCAATTGTTCCTTGTTGTACAATGGAAAGTTTTCGAGATAGCCTTTTCCGATGTAAAGTAAAGTGGCCGCATCACATATATGAGACAGAAACTTCGGTTGCCGTAGTACCTGAAGATAATTATGATTATTACTGCACCTTAAAGAAGGCACAACAACTGCTGCAGTACCGATAAGAGAGTAGTAAATAAAAGCGCTTCTTTTCATGGCTTATGAAACCCGAACTTTTGAGACTAAATATACAAAACTTTTTTAGAGGCAGTATAAAAATGGGTGGATTTCAAATCCGATGGCTATCGGATGTCGCATAGCGTGGCTCCATGAGATTTATCAAAGTTGTCTGACTTTAGAAATTAAAAAAGCCGGTTTAGTATTTGAAAGGGAAATGGAGCCTGTTATATTTTATGAAGGTGAAGATGTGGGTAACTGATATTGCTGAGCTGTAAAATTACTCCTGCACATTACCCTGGTCCTAATTTTCAGGTTAAGAGATCCCGGCTGCACTAAGTTTGCACCGAACAGACAGCACTTGTTGCGATCAAAGGACAGCAGTCTAAATTCCGTGGTTCGCGCCACGAATCACTATTATATTTAGGGATTGCTGTACTTAGTTTGTAACTAAGTACATTTTAGGGATATTTATAGAAGTGCCAGCAATTTTTATTATGGCAAGAAAAGCGGCCTAATTAAAACTGAATTTTTGTAATAGATTTAATGTTTGAAAATCCGGTTGCCTTTTTTTTTATTCTAAAGGAAGAATATTTTGAGTTAGTTTATAGTTCCGATTGTACTAACGATAATCAGCCTGGCGGCGGACAGGTTGAAAATGTATAAAGCTAAACTGTGGATTATTAATAGTAATTTTTTTTTGGAAATATAAAATCATCTCATCTCATAACATAAATTTGCGAGTTGGTGGTAGTGCGACCTCTTAAAAGTGTTAAGCCCAATAAAATTTTATCAATCATGGACGATGATTTAAAAAACAGTTTAAATGTTAGGCAGGCAGTTCCATTTTTCATGGTTGCAAATATAGGAAAATCTCTTAATTTTTATATTACTCAATTAGGGTTTGAAATGAAAAACAAATGGGAGCCAAGAGGCAAAATTGAATGGTGCTGGCTACAACGAAATAGCGTTTCTATTATGCTGCAAGAGCCACGAAATAATGAGACATCTAACGAGGATATGCCGAATGGGAAGGGCGTATCTATCTGCTTTCAATGCATTGATGCACTTGCTTTATATCATGAATTTATTGCAAAAGGCATTATAATAAAAGAACCCTTTGTAGGAAATAATATGTGGGTCATTAAATTTTCAGACCCTGATGGCTATTGGCTTGATTTTGAAAGTCCTACAGATACACCTGAAGAAACGAAATATTCTGAATGGCTAAAGACAACTAAGAATAAATAAATTTTGCGTTGTATTCAAATTTGAAAGGACTGCCACCAATAAGGGCTTGCTTCTATGCTGGCTGAACTGCAAATCCTCCTCTTTGTAATGCTTTCAGTAGCAGTCCAGGCAGGACTTTCATTGTTCAGCCTTTGTGCATATCTTCAACTATAGTTTTTCAATTGGGCTAACGGCCGGGCTGACGAATATAAATTTCCAGCACAGCAGCAAGCCCTGCCGTTGTGCTGCTATTTGACGACCGACGATTATCAACTTCTAAATCCCATTCTATAATCGTGCAACGTTTTTGTCTTATTTGGTGTCATTTTAGTATAAAACAAAATTACATGAAACAAATACTATTATTGGGGTTGACAATTTTTACTGCGTTTTGTTTTAATGCTTGCAATAAAAATTCAGTTTCTACTAATGCTACTATTCTTGGAAAGTGGAATATTATAAATGACTCAACTTTTGATGGTGTAGGTGTGGGCAATCATCCGGTAGATTATATGGGACAGAAGGGCGATTATTTCGATTTTACAACCAATGGCATTCTTTATACCAGGGAAGGTTCAGTTTTAGACACTTTAAGTTATCGCCTAACTTCTGATACTACAATCATAATTTCTTCATTTGGTCTGATAGGGAATGGTGTGCCTGAAACAAGCCAAATCACAAACCTAACAGACCACAGTCTAACAATCACCGCTCCTGTTGAATTGACGCCTGGAGGCGAATTCGGACGAAAAGTGAATTTGAGTAGATAAAAATCGGTTTCTATTATTTCTCTCCCTTCCGACTAAAATCATATCTGACCTTGAATTCAAGAACAGCAGCCAACATCGGTTGCAGCAAGCGGGGCTGAAAGAATAACAATGAACTTTTTATTATAAATTTGGCAACGGTCCGGGTTGAAGGAATTCTTTTCCCCACGTGCTGCAAACAGTAAACGTAAGCGGCAAGCATTATTGGAGCATATTTTGAAGGGAACACAATAACCAACAACAAAAATGTATTGTTTTTGCTATGCAGAACAATTTTATAAATTTTTATCTCGATAGAATCCTTTTGGTTGAGAACAATACAAATGTTGTTCAACGAAAGGTGGTTTTTCCAAATAATACCATCACACTTATTTTTCAATTTGGAGATACCATTTTCGAAAATAATTGCGGAAAGAAGCTGCCTGTTCCTTTGTTTGCTTTTTGCGGACAACTTACAAAATCCAAAGAATTTTTATGTGCTCCGGATTCTAAAGCTATTCTTGTAAAATTTAAACCCTGTACTGCAAGATTCTTTTTTAATTGCGAACTGTATAAGTTCACAGACCAGGTTATTCCTTTGAGTAATTTTATTAACGGGAATATTGCAATCCAAATAATTGATCAGTTTTCTTTAGTTCAGGATAAACGTAAATTTATAGTTGATCTTCTTCAAAAGAAATTTAATTATATCACAATTGACAATGCAATTCTTCGGGCTATTGATATTATCGATAAAAGTAAGGGAAAGATTAAGGTTGATGAACTGGCTTGCAAAGTTTTTCACAGCAAACGAAACTTTGAGCGAAAATTTAAAGCGCTGACTGGCTTACCGCCAAAGAAATTTATTATGAATATTCGTTTCCAAAATAGCTTACATTTTCTTCATGAAAAGAACGAGTTGAGTGATATTGCTTATGATTGTGCTTACTACGATCAATCGCATTTTAGCAACGAGATTAAAAAAATTACCGGTATCACAGCCAACAATATTTCCCCTCAACTTTGTCGCATTTCTCCAATAAAATCCATGGTTATACCCTCATCTTTACAGTATAAAACACTGGTAGCAGAATAGAAGAAATTGTAATTCAGCAAACCGTGTTGCCTTTAGTAATTTTTTTTGCAGTCATCTACTAATGCATTTCATAATGGAAAATCACAAGGTTAAAAAATCGCTTTTACTTCTAAATTTAGGATTGTCGTCCATAGGGATTGGACAAATTTGGTTAGTGCAGCTTTCCGCGTATCCGCTATGGGCACATGTAGGACCAAAGGAATTTCATGCCTATCATATTTTTTGGTGGCACAGTATATGGATGCCTATATTTATTCCAGCAGGTGCAGCTATCGTCGCTACCATTACAATGTTTTGGTTCCGGCCTCCCAAAGTTTCGCGCTCGCTCATTTGGATAGCTTGTATAATATTATTTGTTACTTATAGTCTCACTTATCTTTGGTGGGCACCTTTGATGGCTTTAATCGGGGCGACTCCGGAAGAAGTAAATGGAATTTTGCATTGGGCTCCTTACGTAAATAACATGGGCTGGAATAATGAAACCCAACAGCAATTATATAACCTGCTTATTAACTCACACTGGTTAAGGGTTGCACTTATAACAGCTTATGGCATTTTAATATTTTATATGTCAATACTTGGGCTTGATGTTAAAAAAAAATAGCGGCTGATAATGACAAAAGAATTATTTCTACTTTTAAATTTAGTTCTTGCATTTTATAATGTCGGAACTATTTGGGCGCATGAAATTGATATTTTCCGAACATGGAAATTGATTAATGGAAAAACTTTTCACATTGTTCAAAAAGCTCACTGGAAAAAACTTCCTTATTGGGTTTTTATTCCAGTGGGAATTTCATTCATTGGCTCAATAATATTATTCTGGTATCATCCAAACAAAATTTCTATCACTGAAATTGGGATTGCCTTTGCTTCACAATTTTTATCTCATTTATTCACAGGAATTTTTTGGGGACCATGGCAAGCAAAACTTTCAAAAGATGAATTGGGAGGTGCAAGTCCCTACCTTAAAAAAATTTTAAAGACACATTGGATTAGGACAGCACTAATAAATGCTTATGGACTTATACTTCTTTACATGACCATTCAAACTTTATCATAGTTTTCTATGACAAAAATATTTTTGACTTTGGTGTTTATAGGAACAATTTTTTCAAACCCCGCAAAACTGAATGTTGTTGTAAAAAATATTCAAGTTGGAAAAGGCAATATTGTTGTTGAAGTATATAATAACAAGGAAACTTTTTTTAAAAAACCGCTTACTTCAAAAACAGTAAAAGCAAATAATCAAAGTTTGGAGTTTTCCTTTGACCTTTCCGGTGGTGAATATGCCGTAGCTGTTTATCAAGACATAAACGAAAATAAATTATTGGATAAAGGATGGTTTAATATTCCTAAAGAGCCGTATGGACTCAGCAATAATTTCAGGCCAAGATTTTCTGCCCCAACATTTGACGATTGCAAATTTAAGCTAACTCAACAGGCAACTATATCGATAACATTGAAGTGACAGAAAACTTAACGATTAGATTAACACATCAGCGCAATCGAAATGAAAATCGTTATTGCAACTTTCAACTATATTAAATAACGGAGGTAATAAATTTTCTAATAAAAAACCGGCTGCATTTAGCTATCACTTTTGTTTTCAAGGGTATTAATAGCTTGATTTTTTCCTAATTACCTTATAATGCAATTTGTTTTTCAGCGATCATTTTTCTTAGGTTCATTAAGCCATAACGCATACGTCCTAATGCTGTATTAATGCTACAGTTTTTTAATGTAGCAATTTCTTTAAAACTCAGTTCAGCATAATGTCTCATAACGATTACTTCCTGCTGATCTTCCGGAAGTAACTCTATCATTTTTCTTACCACGTCGTGAGTTTGGCTTTGCATTATACGATCGTCAGCGCCGGCTTCCGAAAAATTAATTGTTTGAAAAATATCCAGGCCATCGCTTGTTTTAATGAAAGGTGTACGTTTTACTTTTCTAAAATGATCAATACAAAGATTATGTGCAATTCTCATTGCCCATGGTAAAAATTTACCTTTATCTGAGTATTTACCTGCTTGAAGAATGTCAATAATTTTGAAAAAAGTATCCTGGAAAAAATCTTCTGCCAGGTGTTTATCTTTTACCAACAAATAAATTGAAGTGTAAATCTTGTCTTTGTAACGATAAACGAGAGTTGAAAGTGCTTCAGCATTACCCTCCAGGTACAACTGAATAAGTTGCTGGTCGGGTAGATTCGTAGTGGATTTCATAATTGGATTTTAGATGTTGGATATTGTGTAAATCTGATTCAAAAGTAAAGAGGACACGAACTCAAATTTGTAGTAAGTGAATGAATTGTCTTTAGAAAATTTTCTACACGGCCATAGTTGGCTAAAAAGGGAAAATATCGTTATGAACATTAGCCGGTTTATTAAGTTCAATAATATTATGGCATTGTAGTTTTTCAAAGATCCTGGCCTCTCATGCAACAGGTAAATACGTTTTATAGTCCCCGGATTGTTATTGTTGTTTGATGATGTAAAGATGCAAAAACTTAACCACCGTATTGGGCTCTTTTCGATGAGCGAACACCATATTTCGACGATTGGTAAGTTTCTGGCGATAATGAGATTAATGTAATTAACCGCTGTTCAACACCTTGATGCAAAAAAAAGCCGGCCAAACCTGAGAAAATTAAATTCATTGCAGAAACTTGCGCCAAACCAATCAGTTTTTATAATTAATTGATTCTTAAAAATAACTGATGGCGAAATATTTAATTCATTTAATTTCTTACTTTGTGAGATAACGAATCTTGCCTCTTTGTGATATATTGTTTATGTCAGGTGAAAAAGTTTACCAGAGAGAAAGTTTCGAAACATATTACCCTGCGTATTAAAAAATAAATTAATTAATGGCGAAGAATATAAAACCAAAACCCAAGGCAGATATAGATTTTGAACAAGAGCTTTGGAATGCGGCCAATGAGCTACGGGGTGCGGTAGCCGAAAACCAATATAAGGATTATGTACTTTCTCTTTTGTTTGTAAAACATCTTTCAGAAAGGTATGAGTTAAGGAAAGAAGGTATTAAAAAAGAATTTTCCAATCCGGAATCTGATTATTATACCACAGATAATGACCAGCAGTGGGCGCTTATGGAAGATGAACTGGAATACCAGGTAAAAAATGTTTTTCGCCTTCCGCCGGAAGGTACATGGACTTACCTCAGAGAGAGTGCTGAGCAGGATGATATAAAGGTTAAAGTAGATAAGGCGTTTGTATTGATTGATGAAATACTTGCCCACCGTAACCCTGATTATAAAGGTGTGTTAGAACCAATTTTTGTAAAGAGCCAACTATCTGTTTCACAGGTTGCGGGATTAATAAATATGTTTTCTAATGAAAAGTTTTCCGAGGCAAAGAATCCGCAAAGTGATATTTATGGAAGAGTGTATGAATATTATATAGGCAAGTTTGCCCAGGCCGAAGGCAGCGGCGCGGGGCAATTCTTTACGCCCGGTTCTGTAGTTCGTTTGCTGGTAGAAATGATAGAGCCATTGAAAGGCCGTATCATGGATTTGGCTTGTGGCAGCGGTGGCATGTTTGTGCAAAGTTTAAAATTTGTGCAGGCGCATGGCGGTGATAAAAATGATATTTCTATCTACGGGCAAGAACGATATGAAGGCACACTGCGCCTTTGCAAAATGAACCTGTTGCTTCGTAATCTTTCTTTTGATGTAAAGTTGGGAGATACATTGTTGGTTGACCGCTTTCCTGAATTAAAGGCAGATTATGCTTTAATGAACCCGCCATTTAATATCAGTAACTGGCACCCGGAAGATTTGCCGGAAAAAGATCCCCGTTTGTTTGGCGCTAAAGAACAATTTACAACACCTGGAAATGCCAACTATATGTGGTTTCAAACTTTGTGGTATCACTTAAATGAAAAAGGGACAGCAGGTGTGGTAATGGCTAATGGCGCAATGACAAGTGGAAGCGCCGGAGAAAAAAATGTACGCGAATACATGATAGAAAACGGCATGGTGGATTGTATTGTGCAGATGCCGGATAAGCTTTTTTTAACTACGGGTATCCCTGCCTGTTTATTTATTTTAAGCAAGAACCGTGATGGGAAAGATGGTCTGCATCGTGAGCGGCTGAATGAGATTCTATTTATTGATGCCCGGAGGCTGGGGAAAATGGTTAGCAGAAAATTAAGGGTGTTTGAAGAAGAGGATTTAAAAAAGGTTACCGATGTTTATCATACATGGAGAAATGTTTCTTCTTCAGGTTATACTGATATCGAAGGTTTTTGCAAATCGGCTACAGTAAACGAAGTAAAAGCTAATAATTCTATTCTCTCTCCGGGACGGTATGTAGGCACAGAACCGGAAGAAGATGATGGGGTTTCTTTTGAAGAAAAGATGGAGAAATTAACCAAAGAATTGATGGGGCAGTTTGAGGAAGGAGAGAAACTGCAACAAGAAATAAAAGAAAATTTAAAGAGTATTAGGTTTACATAGCCTATATTAAAAAAGCTTAATCAAATGTAAATGTCAAAAGTGAGTAAATATAAAATTGATTTTCTCTTACTAAAAGAAGAAGACTCAAAATGTAATTCCATTGCTACGTTAAAAAATTTGCTTTCATCCGACGGTGAAGTATCATTTGGAAACCAAAAGATTAAAGTAAATAAGGTTGATGTATCTTTTAAAATAGCAACGGAACTTGTAGAAGATGGAAAAAAAGAGAGATTTTTTATAGTTACTATTGAGAAGAAATTTGATGAAAAAAACCATGAAGAAATTATTCATGAGCTTACAGAAGTTTTTAAAAAATTGAAACAAATCATAATTGATTCTGGTAAAGTATTCAAAATTGCTACTCTATGGGATGATACAGCGTTTTATTTTTCAAAACTTTCCTATCCGCATATTTATGAGGTAGAAAATTTAATGCGTAAACTCATTTATAAGTTTATGCTCACAAAGTTGGGGAGCGAATGGTATAAAAATGGGATTCCAGAAGAATTTAGGGGAAATATTAGTCAGCGGGAAAAGGATGCAGCTAATGCATATTTTGAATCACGCCTGTATAATGCTGATTTTATTCATATGAATAATTTCTTATTTGGAAAGTATAAAGTGGATGAACAAAAGATAAATGAAAAAATAAAAAATGCTAAAAAAATTTCAGATCTAACGCTACAAGAAATAAAGCAAACAATAGCGGAGGATAATTGGACTAGATATTTTCAAACAATAATTGAAATAGAGAAATTTAAAGAAAAATGGTCGAAACTTTATGAATTGAGGTGCAAGGTTGCTCATAATTCATTAATGACGAATGGAGATTATAAAGAAATATTGAAACTATCCCTTGAATTTAAGGAAAATCTTGAGAAAGCTATTTCATCAATAAAAACCGTAAAAGTTCTTGAAGAAGAAAAGGATGAACTTTCACAATCAGCAATCGCGTCTTTTCAAGATGCTTCGACAGTAGGTAATAGTTTTGAAATTTCAAAATACCTTTCTAATCGTTATCTCATTCAAGGTGCAGGCATAAATGCGAATTATTTTTCAGGTATTTCTGCGGAAAAATTGGGTTTGGGAACAGCCTCAGATTTTATAAGCACATCTAATATGTTTAAGCTTCCAACAGCTATTGGTCTGACCACGGCTTCAAATTTTATTGATACTGGTAAAATGTCAAACATTGGAAGTGTTTTTTCATCTGGAAACATTAAAATAGCTAAGGACTTTTCTCCCTTCTTACTTTCTCAAAAAAATTGTACAAAATGTGGCAAAACATTTACACCAACGTCAGTTAGTTCGGGTATTGTACAAGATGTCTGTGATGATTGTAAAGAAGATGGGATTTTTTTAACAACATCGGGAAAGAAATAGGTACGGAATCAAGAAAAACTATTTAGTACTTAAATTAATAGAGGATGATTTGGAAGAATTATAAACTAAATGAAATAATAGAAATCATCGGAGGTGGTACACCCAAAACTTCTGTTTCCGAAAACTGGAATGGAAATATTCCGTGGCTTTCTGTTGTTGATTTTTGTGGCGATCAAAAGAAAGTTTATAAAACGGAAAAAACAATTACACAAAAGGGCTTAGAAGGAAGTAGCACCAAAATGTTACGTAAGGGGCAATTAATAATTTCAGCAAGAGGCACAGTTGGAGAGTTAGCCATGTTAGGGAAGGGCATGGCGTTTAATCAATCTTGTTATGGATTAAATGGAATTTCAAACATTGTATTAAATGATTTTCTATATTATTTGGTCAAGTTTAATTTAAATACGATTAAGCGTAACACACATGGGGCAGTTTTTGATACAATAACAAAACAAACCTTTCAACAAATTGATGTTTCAGTTCCCGATCTCCCCACCCAAACCCGCATTGCCTCCACCCTTTCTGCCCTCGATGATAAAATAGAACTTAACCGCGGCATGAACCAAACACTGGAGCAAATGGCACAGGCTTTATTCAATCATTATTTTGTTGATAATATCGATGTTGATAATTTACCGGAAGGATGGAATTACAAAAAGGTGTCAAGTATTTTCGACATAAACATCGGAAGAACGCCACCTCGCGTACAAAGCGAATGGTTCACCAAAAATTCAGAAGATATTAAATGGATTTCGATAAAAGATATGGGTAATTGTGGAGTATATATTTTTGACACTTCTGAATACCTTACTAAACACGCGGTTAAAAAATTTAATGTTCCTCAAATCCCAAATAATACAGTTATTTTAAGTTTTAAATTAACAGTAGGGAGAGTTTCCATAACAACTGAAGAAATGTTATCTAATGAAGCTATTGCCCATTTTAATCAAAAAGAATTCAATCATCTAACACCGAATTATACTTATTTATTTCTTAAAGAGTTCGATTATAATTCACTCGGAAATACGTCTTCAATTGCAACTGCGGTTAATTCGCAAACAATTAAGAACATCGATATATTAGTACCATCTGAAAAAGCGGTTGTCGAATTTTCAAGTAATACAGACAATATATTTCTAAAAATTAGGGAGAATGCAAGAGAGACAAGAACGCTCATAAATTTGAGAGATACCCTTCTCCCAAAACTAATGTCAGGTGAAATTGATGTATCAGATTTGACTGAAGAAAAGCTAGAAGAGAATTATGCCACCGAGAATATTTTAAATGCTTAAAACATAAATCATCCCTAAAAATTTGTTTACTGCTAATGGCTCAAAAATTTCTTGTTGAAAGCGATATTGAAGAAGCGACTATTGAATGGCTGCTTCAAATGAAACCCTACCATTATAAACATGGAGAGGATATCGTACGCAATCATAAGAAAGCCATACTGGAAGATGTATTTGAAAACTTTTTATACAAAACCTATCAACACGTTCCTGCTAAAATACTGGAAGAAGTAAAGCAGGAGTTTTTGTTCAATGCCGGTACCGATATTCACCAGCGTAATCATGCCTTTCATTTAAAACTCAGCAAAGGCATTAGCAAAACATGGAAAGATGAAAATGGAAAACAACATTTTCAGCATTTCTACCCGGTAAATTATGAGGAAGTTGATAAAAATGATTTCCTGGTAGTAAACCAGTTTACCATTGAGGGCAGAAACAGACGCCGCCCTGACCTTATTATCTTTATCAATGGATTGCCAATCGTATTATTTGAATTTAAAAATCTCTTTGATATAGATGCTACCGTAGATAATGCCTTCAACCAGGTGCAACATTATATTCAGGACATTCCACAGGTTTTTGAGACCAATGAGTTAACCGTAATCAGTGATGGCAGCACTACATTGCATGGCACTTTTAGCAGTGGGATGGAATGGTTTGCTTCATGGAAAAGTGTGGACGGAATAAAGGTAGTGGAAGATGATTTTGCATTGGAAACATTGATAAAAGGGCTTTTGGTTCCCAATAGATTACTTCAATACGTTCGCCATTACATCTTTCATGAATGGGAGAAAGGAGCACTGATAAAAAAGGCCGCGAAGTATCACCAGTTCTTTGGTGTACAATATGCTTTAATAGAAACTTTAAAAGCCATAAAACCTTTTGGCGACGGGCGTATCGGCGTGATATGGCATACTACCCGCAGTGGTAAAAGCATTACGATGGCTATTTATGCAGGCATCCTGCGGCAGATGGCAGAATTGAAAAACCCTACCATCATTGTTCAGGTGGACCGGTTTGATTTGAACAAACAATTATACGAGGATTTTGTTGCCGCAAAAGATTTGGTCGGTGATGTGTCCATTGCAGATAATACAGATGATTTAAGAAAATTGCTGAGTGGTGAAGGAGGCGGTGTAATATTCAGTACGATTGAAAAGTTCAGGCTGAAAAATGAAGAAGAACGGAGAGAAAGTGTGCATCCAATATTGAGTACGAGAGAAAATGTAATTGTAATAGCAGATGAATGTCATCGCACCCAATATGGATTAGTAAAAGGCTTTGCGAATAATCTTCGTAAAGCAGTCCCCAATGCTTCGTTCATTGGTTTCACCGGAACGCCGGTTGATACCAGGGATTCCGATACGGTACAGGTATTTGGAGAAATTATTCATACATACGACATCAGGCAGGCAACCGAAGACCATGCGGTAGTTCCGATTTATTATGAACCAAGGCTTGCAAAGTTGCATCTCGGTAATGCAGAAATTGAAGAAGAAGCAGAAGAAATATTGGATGGAATTGACCAAAAAGACAGGAATAAAATAATGTGGGCTGCGGTGGAAGATGCAGCAGGTTCGGATGAAAGAGTGGCAGAAGTGGCAAAGGATATTTTAAAGCATTTTACAGAACGCTCAAAAACTTTAGAAGGCAAAGCTATGATTGTGTGCATGAGCCGAAGGAATTGTGTAAAGATGTTTGATGCTTTAACTGCACTGGAAGGTTGCCCGGAAATTGCCGTGGTAATGACTACTAATATTGCCAAAGATCCCGCAGCATGGAAGCCTCATGTTCGCACTAAAGAAAATACGGAGGCTGTAAAAGCAAGATTTAAAGATCCGGATGATCCTTTGAAGATGGTGATAGTAAGAGACATGTGGCTTACCGGTTTTGATAATCCTCCGCTGGATACTTTATATGTAGATAAGATAATGAGCGGACACAACCTGGTACAGGCGATCAACCGTGTAGCAACGGTGTTCAGGGATAAGCCAAGCGGTTTGATAGTGGACTATATTGGCATTGGAGATAAGCTGAGGGACGCCACAAAAAAATACACTTCAAGTGGTGGCAAAGGAAATATTACTATTGATACGGAAGAGGCTTTTGAGATGGCGACAGAATTTATCGCTGCCTTAAAGTTTAAACTTCCGAAAGATTTCAATTACGATAAATGGCTTTCGTTAAGTAAAGGAGACCAGTTAAAATTGGTAAGCCATGCCACCAATTATATTTTGAGTGATGAAACGCGCAGTAAGGAATTCATGCTTGATGAAATGAAGTTGACCAGTTTAGTTCCAGTCATAAAAAATGATTCACGCATTGGTGATCTTTCATTAGATATTTTATTTCTTCAGCATGTAGGCGCTGCCGTTAAGAAGATAAAAAATCCTGTTACCAACATCCGGAAGAAAGAAGGGCAAATAAAAGATTTGATACATCGCAGCATTGAAAGTGAAGAAGTAGTGGATGTATTTACAATGGCAGGCATTGATAAGTTTGATATTTCTATTATCAATGATGATTTTCTGGCGACAGCAAAAGAACAAAAAAGCGGTAACGAATTAAAGCTGGAATTGATAAGGAAGATTATGAATGATGAAATAAAAATTCGTCAGTATAAGAACCTCATAAAATATAAAAAGCTGAAAGAAGAAGTAGAAAAAATTATCAGCGATTACCACAATCATTTCTTTGACAGCCTGGTGGCGCTGCAAAAAATGCGTGAGGCTGCAAGAGAAATGCAGGAAGAAGATGAAAGAAGAAAAGTATTAGGACTAACCGAAGATGAAGAAGCTTTTTATGAAATATTGGCCAGCCATAAAAATGCCGTAGGAGATTTTGATTTGATAAAAGACATTGTAAAGGAAGTAACTGCTGCCGTAAAAAAGAACCTTCGTATAGACTGGTATAAAAAAGATGATGCCAAAGCCCAGGTGATGCTTGCGGTGAAAAAAGTCTTGATGAAAAAAGGCGTAAAGCTGGAATTAAAAGAAATATTGGATGATATTATGGAGCAGGCGGAAGCGAGGTATAGGGAGTGGTGGGGAGAGGTGGCGTAGAAAAGAATTAAAGCGGCCTGGATTCTATTTTTTCTTATTCATAATTTTAATAATTCTATCCGCAAAAACAATAACCAAAATCTGCCCGCAATCGGAAAGAAAATTTATTATTGCATTTGATAAAACATCCATATTCCAAAAATAAGTTTAGATCTTGGTGGTAATGGGGACAAGCGAATAAAGAGTCGTAACATCTGCATAATTGTTACTTAATAATTATAAACAGAATACCAAGGGGCAGATCATGGATATAAAAGACGAACAAAATTAGAACCGACGATTTTCTCACAATTAAGAAGATTAATGAATGAAAAAAAATAGAAAGAATCTTTGGGTTTATATAGGAGCTATTGTTAGTTTGCTGCTCATACTTTATTGCCTTATATATATTTATAACTATTATTCTGCAAACGATATTTTATGGCATTATCCAAAAAACTATAAAGCAGATGAACATATAAATCCGCAAAAATTATCGCCAAGCGAGATAGGTGATAGTATCGGCGGTATTTTGATGCCTATAATTGGCTTGGTAGCTTCTATTCTTACATTTCTTGCTTTCTATATGCAAAAGAAGGCAAATGATGTCATGCAAGATCAATTCAAAATACAGCAATTTGAAAGTCAGTTCTATGAGATGCTTCGCCTTCATAAAGAAAACGTAAATGAAATAAGCATCAGGAGCTTGGCAAATGGTTTTGTGGCTGAAAAAAGGGCTGCTTTTGAAAGTATGGTACATGATTTTAACCTTTTGCTTTCTTATTCAGCAGATTTCAATCCATTAGATATTACAGAATATGATGTTTGTTATAATTTATTTTTTTGGGGATACTCCGAAGACCAGATAGAAAAATTTTCTTATCCAGCCAATGAATTTATAAAAGAGGGAAAATTTCTAAGCTATGAAAACCTATCATATTTGAAGTCTCACAAAGGTTATTCTTCATTTTTGGGACATTATTTCCGACATCTGTTTCTGATGGTGAAGTTCGTTGTAGAAAATGATATCGTAACGGTGTATGAAGAAAAAATGAAGTATCTCAAATTGCTTAGAGCTCAGCTTTCCAATTATGAACAAATTGCTCTGTTTTACAATTGGCTAAGCGGATACGGAGCACCTTGGGAAAATGAAAAAAATCATTATTTCACTGAATTCAAAATGATCCACAATCTTTGGGTCGGTGAATTATACCAAAATCAATACATTGTTGGTCCCGTAAATGAACTTATTGATGACTACAATGAAAACCGAAAAAAAACACCTCTATTTGAATTTCAAGGAGATGATTTTGACGTGAAAATGAAAAGTATAGAGAAGAAACCACTATCAGAAATATAGAGATTTAATCTATGCAGGAAATTCAATTCAATATTATCCCGTTACACTATCTAATAAGCAGCAAACAGCCGGCATGATCAAAAACATAAATATATGAAAGCATCTGAATCAAAACTATTAACCATACTTAAAGGCCCTAAGCAATTTGTAATACCCATCTACCAAAGGACTTATAGCTGGCAATTATCACAGTGTAACCAGCTATTGAACGACATACTAAGAATAAGCAAAAACCCGTCAGGGCCTGGTCATTTCATCGGTTCAGTAGTATACTTGCAAGAAAACATCTATACGCAATCAGATGTACCCAAGTTGCTGATTATAGATGGACAGCAAAGAGTTACCACTGTATCTTTGCTAATTACTGCATTAGCCAATTTCCTTCAAAAGAATGAAATAATTATTGATACTAATCCCACCAAATTACTTAACTATTATCTCTTGAACAGTGAAGAAGAAGGCGACCTGCATTATAAGTTATTACTTACAAAGCGGGATAAGGTAACCTTAATTAACATCATCAAAGGAATAGATTTACCAAAAGAAAACTCTCAAAGGATAGTAGAAAACTATGAATTCTTCAAAACTAAAATCAATGCAGAAAATGCAACCAGTATTTACAATGGCATATTGCAATTATTTGTAGTAGATGTAGCGTTGGAAAAGGGCGTAGATAATCCTCAAATGATATTTGAAAGTATGAATTCTACAGGCCTTGATTTATCACAGGCAGATTTAATACGCAATTATATTTTAATGGGGCAGGAAATAAAGCTGCAAAATGAATTGTACGAAAAGTATTGGTATCCGATGGAACTATCCTATGGAAATGATTATACTTCAGCATTCAATGCCTTTATGAGAGATTACCTCTCAGCAAAGACTGGTGCTATTCCAAGAATGGATAAGGTTTATGAAGAATTCAAACAATACGTACAAAGCAGCAAAGCACCTGAGAGCATAGAAGAAGTTGTTGCAGACATCTATAAATTTTCCGGTTATTATGTAAATATGATTTTTTACAAAGTGCAGGATAAAGGATTACAACAGGCTTTCAGGAATATTTCAAAATTGAAAGTAGATGTATCCTACCCTTTCTTGCTACCCGTGTACAACGATTTCAATGAAGAACTAATCACCAGTGAGGATTTCATTGAAATACTAAATCTTGTCGAAAGCTACGTCTTCCGAAGAGCCATTTGTGGAATACCTCCCAACAGCCTGAATAAGACATTTGTAACATTGTATAAAAATATTGATAAAGAAAACTATTTGGAAAGTGTGAAAGCAACTTTCTTATTGATGGTTGGTTACAAACGCTATCCTTCTGATTCCGAATTTGAAAAAGAGATTGCCACCAAAGACGTGTATAACTTTCGATCAAGAAACTATCTCTTAAATAAGTTGGAAAATCAAAACAGGAAAGAATTGGTTATTACAGACGATTACACCATCGAACATGTCATGCCTCAAAATCCTGATTTATCGAATGAATGGAAAGCAATGCTTGGGGAGAAATGGAAAGAGGTGCATCAGGCATATCTCCATACGTTAGGAAACCTTACTTTAACAGGTTACAACTCTGAATTAAGTGACAGATCATTTTCGTTCAAGAAAACCATTGAGGGAGGTTTTAATGATTCGCCCTTACGTTTGAATGCATATATGCGAAATGCAGATCTGTGGAACGAAAAAACAATTCAGCTAAGAGCTTCAGAATTAGCTAAAAAAGCAGCATCTATTTGGCAAGCCCCTTCTTTAACTGCCGATATTTTAAATAGGTACGTACTAACAGATGAAAGAGAACCTTCACATTACACTATAGATAACTACGACTATCTGAAAGGTGAAATGCTTGATTTGTTCTACGCATTAAGGAAAAGAGTTCTCAATATTGATGCGACAGTGAAAGAAGAATTCAAGAAATTATATATCGCATTTAAATCCATAACCAACTTTGTAGATGTCGTACCCCAGAAATCGAAGCTAAGATTGACACTAAATATGGACTATGTTAATATTATTGATCCTAAAGGGTTGTGTAAGGATGTTTCCAATTTGGGTAGATGGGGGAATGGAGATGTTGAAGTAGGATTAAGTAACGTAAATCAGTTAGATGATGTCATGGAATTGGTACAACAGGCATTTGATAAGCAAATGGAGAGTGCCTGAAAAAGAACTTTTAAATAACAAAAATCAACTGCAAATAGACTGAATAATCTTGGTGTGTGAAACGGAAGTGAAAAGCGGTATTCTTAAATTTCGCAGCTCAATAAAATCTATTTATCAATAAATAATTTATTCATGAAAGAAAAATTGGAAGAATTAAAAATCCTAATAAATAATATTCTTGAAGATGTTGAACGCCACGTCGAGATTGAGAAGATTGACCTAAATGAATTTGACACTGATTACAAGAATCGGAATACTTCTGCGGAAGAATTAGAAAAGTTTTATTATCCATTTAGAAAAATAATAGTATCACATAAAAATGATTTATCATTTTATGAGGTTGACATTCCGAAATTGGAAAACTTGCTATCTACTTGCTTAGGCAGCTTGAGAAGTATTGTAAGTGAATCAAAATTAGTCGACCCTGAGGCGCATAAACACAAGCCTGACCTTGATATAATTCAACTGATAGCACAGCAAATCTTATCGACAACAACAAAGATTACCGGCAGTAAGAATGGCAAGGAATTTACTGGCTTTTTAACAGAAGATGGATTTCTTGAACTAACAGTTAATGGCGTAAAAAGGAAATTTGGTTCACTGCGCCGTGCAGCCATAGCGGCATGGGGAAGAGATGTATCTAATCAGTGGCAGTTTTGGATGGTGGGAGACAAATCGCTAGAATATTATCGGAAACAAATTATGAGGTGATGCGTAGGAAATCTTTTAAACACATAAAAAGCAAAACTCATTCATTGTTGGTCTTCGAAAAAATGAAAGAGACCTTTGAAGTTTAAATGCAAACCTTATTTACCATCTAACAAACAATACTAATATTATCGAACCATGACATTTCTAAACATAAGCTTCGAAACCCGGGAAACAATTCTTCAAAGTTTTGACCGTATCGCTAATAAATTTTGTAAAGACATTCAGCTTAAAATAAACGATACTTATTATAGGATTGTTGATTTTGAATTTTACACTTATTCCAAAGCGTTGCCCGATCCTCATACCTACAAGAATGATTTGCAGTTACAAAATGGAAAACTCTATTTACATAGTTCAGGGATTGATATAACATGCGGAGACGGAATTAATCATTGCGGAATTTTATTGCGAAGTGTAGTAAAACTCTACGACGGCGCTGAACAGGAAAGCGGTTTTATGAAACAGCAATATAAAGGACCACAAGTTGTTGCAACAGAATTATTTTCCAACCTTCACCCTTTAGACAGTGATGAAAAAAACGAAATATCAATAAAAGATCTTGACGGCCATAACCAGGATGCCTGTTTTTATCCGGCAAAAAGATACATTAAAACAAAACGCGTCGGGCTGACACCCAAACCAACAGATGCAGATGACTCCTATAGAAATCTGGCGGTTCGCTACATACCAATCTTACCAAAATTTCCAAAATTCAAACAGGCAGTTGAAGGAATTGAAAGTATATTAGAGGAACAGGTAAGAAACGGACAAATGACAGCAGAAGAGGCCACCGAAATTCTCGGATATAAAAGGAACTTTGCATGATAACAGATAAGCAGACTAACTTTTTGTACCTGGCAGATACATTGCCAAAAAAATATCCAACTTTTTACCAGCGGTTTGAGAAAGTACTTAATGATTGCAAAATCAAATTTGAATTATTACCTCAAACGAAAGATGTTTGGGCAGTTGATTATATGCCGGTACAAATTGAGAAAAATAAGTTTGTTCAATTTATTTGCAATCCGGATTACCTGCGAAATTATAAGACATGGAAAAAAACGATTTCTGATGTAGATGCAATTTGTAAAGAAATAAATATCTTTCCTGAGAAAACTGATATCCTGCTGGATGGAGGTAATGTGGTAAAAGCAACAAACAAAGTGATCATCACCGATAAGGTCTTTATCGAAAACCCTGCGATACCACAAAGGGAATTAATTAAACGACTTGAAAAGATTTTACAAACAGATAAAATCATTTTTGTTCCGCGGCATCCATTGGATTTTACAGGCCATGCTGATGGGATTGTGAGATTCTTAAATGATGATACCGTATTGATAAATGCATCTTCAGAAAAAGCTAATAAGAAGGAAAAAGATTTTGAATTAGCACTTCGGCTGGCTTTGCACAATGCCGGCCTGGATTATATTGAAATACCATCAGACACATCCGGTAATACAAAAGATAAACAGGCAAACGGAGAGTATCTGAATTATTTGCAAATGGAAAAGGTGATCATTCTTCCTGCATTTGGAATTGAAAAAGATAAGGTAGTGGAGGAGAAATTTAAAGAGTTGTTTCCGGGCATCCGAATAGTTCCTATAAACAGCAACGACATTGCTAATGAAGGAGGAATTCTTAATTGTATCAGTTGGAATATTTTAAAATAAAATTTTATGCAATCGGAATATTACAGGGAAACCCTGGAAGACGCTTTAAAAAATCTTGTTGAAGTAAACAGCAAAATATATGATTCGATCATTCCAATAGCAATGACCGGGGAACTAAATGAATGGAACAGGTCTGTACCGATAGGTGAAACCCATTATTTTGATTTTGAACTCTTCAAAAACTGTGCGGATACCAATATACAATTGCTGGTACAGTTGATAGAAAAAGTAGAGGATACTTACTTGCTTTACGTATTGCTCACCCTTGATGTGAGTAATGCCAAAACCTTTAACCAGAAACTTCCCGAAGCACATAAAAGGTTAGCTTCACAGGCCATGATCAATAAAAACTAACCGACCAACAATGACATGTAAGCGACCAAAATTTACAACTAAGTGCCTAAGATAGACACATAAGCGACCAACAAAGACAATTAACTGACCAACAACGACGGTTAACTGTCCAACAAAGACAGATATGTGCCTAAGAAAGGCAGATTTGTGTTAAAGATTTACAGTTAAGTACCCAAAATTTACAGTTAACAGCCCCATAAGGACTATAAAACAACCGGCGAAATGAAACAGGTTACTGTAAAACAGGAGTAGTTTCAATTAAAAAAGATGGCTCAGAAAAAAGAATTGAAAATTAAAGCAATTTGAAAATACTTCTCATCTTAAAAAAAACATTATCAAACAAATTTTATCGTCATGAAAACAAAAAAAAATACGGTAGTACCCAGGAAATTCTTGATATCTGTATAGCTATTTTAGTACTAAACACCAAGATAAGATACTCCATAGATACTCCCTATCAAAGGCATGGATAAAGCATGGATAGTGCATGAATTATAAAAGTGCCTTTTTAACAGTTTTTACCACATACTTCTGTTGGCGTCTTGCCAAAATAAATTTAACTCTTAAAATTTTGCAACTAACATTTCCCCGGATCCCCGGAATGTTTAAATAATTAAAGGGTCTATCCTTAGATTCACATTCTCGACATGTTCCAGATACTGGAAGCATTTGATAAATACAAATGATCCATGAAGAAAAAGCGTAAAGCCTTAAGCGCCTATTCAGATAATACTTTATTGGATAATCTCTACTTTTTGAATTAGCGATTTTTAGTTTCCTTTCGGGTAACAACGAAATGTATATAATAGGTTAATGAAAATTTATCGAGAGGAGCACAAACCTTTACAAGAAAAGTAATCCTAACAATCACCTCATTTATTTTTCAACTTTTTCTTTGACGTATCCTTAGTTGTCAAATTTTGTAAATCTAATAATGCCAACCTAAAAACTTCTATTGGATCAACTTCAAAAAGATCCCCCATTAATCTAAAATCTCTTAATGTTAAGGAGTCCCCGTTATAAACCCTCTTTCTAAGGGTACTATAATTAGCCTTCATATCTACACGCACAACCGAAAGAGGAATAATCTTAAAAACCTCTCTTAAACTATTAATACGTTTAGTCTCAATTAAAGATTTTATAGCAAAATAGCGTTGATCTTTCAAAATATATAAATTTATAGAACGAAAGTTAATATCAATCAATAAAAGATAAGCCATTATTGAATTAAAATGAATTAAAATAATTCTATTAGGATTTTTAATTTTACTATTTGTCCTTTTTATTAAATATTTAGCTATATTCGCAAAAGAAAATATTTTTGCAATTCTTTTAATTCAAGCTTAAAGGATTTTGCAATGAGTCTCGTGTAGAAAACCGCGAATTTTCACGAACCGGGATGATAGTAAAAGCCCATTCTATAAATCATAGAGTGGGCCTCTATCTGCTTGTCGGTTCAAGGTTGCTTCGCGGTACCCCTACACGATAAGACGAGGCCCGCTCTTTTTTTATCTATTGCTTTCATTGGTGCACAGATAAATAAAGTCTCTTCTTAAAAAAACTCAATTGGCATTGTTTATTTTTTAATCGGTAATAAACATATATTTTGGGTTCAAGGCATACATATCAATTACTTCCCAGAGCAGTATCAAATGATCCTGCATTCCATACTATACTCCACAGTGAAGCGGTTACCTATTTTAAACTTCATAACAGGCATATTCAAATAACTATTGCATCACCAGGTCATTACCTGTACCAACGGTACAAATCTTACCGATTGTTTTTACTCCTCAGGCAATGGCAAATTTCCAATGATGCACGAAGGATAATACAATCACATTATAACCAAAAACCAAGAAACCCGGAATAGTGGTCTAAAATGCGTATAACCATTAATGTTATATCCACCGGCAGGCTTTTTAAACATTTCTTCTCATGTGGGTTTATAAAAGCATGGTTGCCGGCCCAATATCCGGCTACCGGCTGCCGGTGTTTTTTTAAATTTCGATTCACTTATCTAAAAATATTTATCCATGCAAAACGATCAGCAACATTTTATAAGGAGGCTTCCTGCTATTCAATTCTGTTGCAACGCTATGCCCGCCGCCTCGTGCAGGATGAAACCGTTGCTGCAAAAATCGTTCAGGAAGTATTAGAGTGCCAATATGATTTAAATGCATTAGTGCCTTCCGAACATTTGAGGCAGGTTTTAAAAACAGATGTATTGAACAATTGTTATTATCATATCCAGGCAAAAATATTTGACAGGCAGTTAATTAAAGTCCCTTCCCGTGGCTATATGCGATTACCATCTGATACAGGAGTTAAAAATACACGGGATACCAATTAATTTTTCTATGAGCAACCAGCACATAAATCCTTTAATTAAATGGCTCAAAATTTTATTTGAGCGCAAGCCAAAGGATCCCACATAGGGCGGTTGATGCCATATAATTTTCAACCATTCTTTCATCTATAAAACCAATTGCAATGAAACTGATTTATTGCTTCATGATATTTCTATGGCCTTTGCTGAGCAATAGCCAAACAGTCAGGCCACTCTCTATCGGGGATACAGTTCCGGATATTTCGCTCGGTACTATTATTAATTATTCAAAGCCTATGGCAAAATTTTCAGACTTTAAAAATAAGGTGGTCGTATTGGATTTTATGTCAACTGGCTGTGTTAGTTGTATAGAATCTTTGCCACGATTCGATTCTTTGCAAAAACAATATGGCGATAAATTAAAGATCATTCTTGTAATAGCAGAATCAGAAGTAAGTGTACAATCATTTTTAAAAAGAAAAAATATAGTCAATCTGAATTTCACCGCTATCGCTGCAGATACCATTCTTTCCCAACTATTTCCACACACTTATATTTCACATGATGTATTAATAATGAATGGGGTCGTAAAAGCGATTACCTACCCGGAATACATTACTGCATCCAATTTAGACCATTTGCTGAAAAATCAGAAAATATCGCTCCCTGTTAAGCGCGATATCACTGCTTTCCAATACGACCGGCCTTTGCTTCACCTTAACGAATCAATTATACCCGACTTTAGTTATCCGGCCCACGTATCATATAGTGTGGTCACATCTTATATGGATAATGTACCCTGGAGGTATAATATAGTAAGAGACACAATTGATGATGTCATCAGGATCTCATTTATCAATGTACCGGTTCTTGCACTTTATACAGACATCCTTTATGATGGCCAGCTACGGCCAGTTTTTATATCTCTGCATGTTTCGGATACCTTACGTTATGCATATCAGCCCGGAGGAGAACTCACACAGGAATGGATAAGAAAAAACACCTACTGTTATGAAGGGTCTTTCCCCCTTGATTTTTCTTTGGATTCAATAAAAAGAAAAATAGTCCGCGACCTGAACTTTTATTTTCAACTTAACGGATCAATGCAAAAAAAAGAGGTTCAATGCCTTGTAATTGTTCGTGATAATACATCCGGTATTTCTAATCCTGTAAGAAAGTATGATGTTGAAAATGGGAAGTCTTTGCAAAGTGTTGTATTTGATCTTAATGGTCATTATGGAGCAATGCCGGTTATAGATGAAAGTGGCTGTGGAGAATTGAAATTACATGGAATCGCCATTAATGAATTGATTGATATTCCCACCCTCCGAAAAAAACTAAAGGACTACGGCCTTAAAATAATTACGGCCTATAGAACAATCAATATGTTCTTACTCGAAGAAAACAATCCAAATAATTTTTAATAACTCTAAAAAAATTGAAATGAAAATAATTATATGTTTTGCAATTCTGTTTATCAGTCTAAAGAGGGTGCATGCACAGGAAAATCTGCGTATAAATGGCACCGTTATATCTGCAGCGGAACTAAAACCGTTGCCAAGGGTATCCATCATCGTAAAGGGTACCAAAATTTCAACTACGTCTGGTGATAAAGGCTCATTTTCTTTATGGGTTCCTAAGGGCCATACCATCGTCATCAGCCATGTTGGTTACACCACAAAGGAATTAAAAACCGATTCTTTAAGCAGTGAGCCTTTTACGATTATTCTTTCGCAAATCGCCGTAACTCTGAACAACGTAACTGTTTCTACAGGTTATGAGCAAATGAATAAGTCAAGCACAACCGGTTCGTTTGAGAAAATAGATAAAGATCTGTTTAACCGAAGCACGAGTACATCAATCCTTTCCCGGCTGGATGGAATCGCAGGATCCTTACTATTCGATAACAGGCAGGGATCAGATGCACCATTACAGTTAAGAGGAATCAGTAGTCTGGGCTTTGCCTCCACTTCGCCTCTTATTGTTCTTGATAACTTCCCCTATCAAGGCGATATAAACGACATAAATCCGAATGACGTAGAAAGTGTAACGCTTCTCAAAGACGCTGCTGCTTCAAGTATTTGGGGCGCCACAGCGGGAAATGGCGTGATTGTAATTACTACAAAAAAAGGGCAGTTTAACCAGCCAGTCAAACTATCACTCGTTAGCAATTTGACTATTACCCCAAAGCCTGATCTCTTTACTCAAAAAAATATGTCCACTTCAGATTATATAGATGTGGAACAATTTCTTTTTAATAAGGGGTTTTACGATTACTCGTTAAACAATACCTATAACTATCCTCCCATAAGTCCGGTTGTAGAAATATTGGCAAAAGAGAGGGCCGGAACAATTACAGAGGCTGATGCGAATAACCAGATTAATATGCTTAGACCGCTTGATGTCCGAAATGACTTTGAAAAATATTTATACAGGCCTGAAGTATTGCAGCAATATAACCTGAACCTGAGTGGTGGAAGTAAAACTTTTAAGTACATGGTTTCCGGGGGCTATAACAGGAACCTGGCAACATTGGTAGGAGACAGAGATGACCAATTTACTTTTCGTACCGATAATTCGTATATCCCTGTTAAAAATTTACAATTAGACGTAGCCGCAAACTATACCCAGAACACTACAATAAGCAACAGTCCCGGTGGTTACAATGATATTTCAATATTTGGAAACGGGTCTGCATTATATCCTTATACACAACTGGCTGATGCTGCCGGTAATCCATTACCCATTAATGTCTTATACAGTGGAAGTTTTACGGACACAGCAGGTGAAGGGATGTTGCTTGATTGGAAATATTCACCCTTGAATGAATTAAAAAATGTAAACAGGAATACAGGCACGAATGCCCTGATCGCCAATATAGGCCTACGGTATTCATTCTCAAAGGCGCTCACCGCAGAAATAAAATATCAATACCAGAACACCCAGGCAAATTCATCAACCATTTATGGGGTAAACTCATTCGAGGCAAGTAATCTTATTAATCAATTTACCCAATATGACGGAACGAACCTTACCTATATTGTTCCCTATGGCAGTATCCTTGACGCAGGTCAGAATATAATCAAAGGATATGCGTGGAGAGGCCAACTGGATTTTAATAAAGGCGCAGGTACAAAAAACAGTATCCATGCTATTGCAGGTGCAGAAACAAGAGAGACGCAAAATAGTTCCGCTACTTACCGGACGTATGGTTATGATGACAAATTAAATTTTACAAATGTGGATTACGTAAATCCTTACCCTACTTTTGATAATGTGGCCGGGTACTCGACAATTCCTTCCGGAAACGGTTTCTCGTCTACTCTAGAGCGTTACGTATCAGTATATGCGAATGCAGATTATACATATAACCGGCAATATAACTTCTCAGCCAGTTTTAGAAAGGATGCCTCGAACCTATTTGGTGTTAATGCCAACCAGAAATGGATTCCTCTTTGGTCTGCCGGTGCGGGATGGAATATTTCGTCAGCATCATTTTATCATTTGCAATGGCTTCCTTTTTTAAAACTAAGAGCCAGTTATGGATATGGGGGTAATGTAAGTCATACCGTGTCAGCTCTCACTACCATCCGTAGTAATCCTGCTGCATGGCAACCGATTATTAATGTTCCTTATAATTATATTCAAAACTATCCTAATCCAGACCTTCGATGGGAGAAAGTTGGAATGGCCAATATTGGTATGGACTTCAGCGCCTTCAGTAACCGGATATCCGGCAGCATTGAATATTATCGAAAGAATTCAACGGACCTTATTGGAAGCAAATCAATAGATCCGACACTCGGCACTTATAATATTTTTACTAACTCCGCCGATCTTAAGGGACATGGATGGGATATAACTTTTAACTCCGTGAATATTGCTACCAAAGGGTTTAAATGGGAAACAAATTTCATATTCAGTTTTGTGAAAAACAAGGTTGCAAAATATCTCGATGAAGACGCTTATACCGTCGGCTATACCAGCGATGGACAATACATAAATCCGATTCAGGGATATGAGCCTTACCTGATTGTAAGCTATAAATGGGCCGGGCTTGATTCTACAGGAAATCCACTTGGATATGTAAATGGGAAAAAAAGCAGTGATTATTATGCCATCCAAAACACACCCTTAGTTGATCAATCAATAGGGGGCTCAGCAATTCCTCATTTCTTTGGTGCATTTAGAAATACTGTTTCCTGCAAAAACCTAAGTTTATCTTTCAATATTACCTATAAATTGGGGTACTATTTCAGAAAGCCTTCCCTGAACGATTACAATCTGTTTTATTATGGGAAAGGAAATCCGGAATACAGTAAAAGATGGCAAAAGCCGGGAGATGAAAAAATTACCAATGTGCCTGCACTGCTTTATCCTGTTGATAATAGCCGGGAGACCTTTTATCAATATGCAGATATTAATGTTGAAAAAGCGGACAACATTCGTTTGAGTGATATCAGACTAAGCTATCAATTGCCATTCAAGGCATTGAAAAGGTTTTCATTTCAAAGGTTTGAACTGTTTGCGTATTTCTCGAATCTCAATATTTTAATTTGGAAAGCTAATAAAGTGGGACTGGACCCGGAATTTCCTACCGGACTGAAAACACCTCCCAGCGCTTCATTTGGCATTACAACTAATTTTTAAAATCAATAAACTTTTTAAAATGAAAACAATAAGAATAGGCCTCATCGTTTTGTCTGTCTTAGCATTAGTCTCCTGTAAAAAATACCTTGATGCAAAACCAGATGCCACACTCGCCATACCTTCTACTCTAAAAGACCTGCAGGGACTCCTTGATAATTATTCAGCAATGAGCTCACAGTTCACAGGAGGAGGAGAGATTTTAGCAGATAATTATTATTTGAATCCAGAAGACTGGGCTTCCATGTACTGGTCCTATGAACGCAATTATTACATTTGGCAAAAGGATGATCACAATGATGCCGACTGGTCACAACCTTATACCAATATTTTCACCTGTAATCTTATCCTGGAAACTTTAGGAAATATTGTTATTTCGCCCTCACAACAAATAACTGCTCAAGGGATTAAAGGTTCAGCTTTATTCTTCAGGGCTTCTTATTTTTATTCATTAGCACAACTTTTTGCAAAAGGGTATGATAAAACTACTGCGGGTACAGACCTTGGAATTCCTTTAAGGCTTGTAACAGATTTTGAAGTACCATCAAAAAGAGCAACAGTACAACAAACATACGACCAAATCATAAGTGATTTTAAACAGTCTGTTGAACTATTGCCAACTAACTCTTCACTTAAAACAAGACCTGTCAAAGCTGCGGCTTACGGGTCTTTGGCTCGCATCTATCTCACTATGCAGGATTATACAAATGCAAATCTCTATGCAGACTCATGCCTTCAATTATACAATACTTTGATTGACTATAATTCATTGGATAGTAATGCTGCTGATCCAATCAACAGGTTTAATACCGAAGTAATTTTCCAGGCAATTTCATTAACTCAGGATCCCTTATCCCCATCCATTTGCAAAATCGACTCAAACTTTTACCGTTCCTATGGTGAAAATGATTTAAGGAAGGTGATATGCTTTTCTGATAATGGGGATAGCACGTATTCCTTTAAAGGTGATTATGATGGCGGAAGTGAAAACTGGGGTGATTGCTTTACCGGTATCGTTACAGATGAACAATATTTAATAAAGGCGGAATGTTGTGCGAGATTGGGCAAAACGGCAGATGCGCTCACTTATTTGAATGACCTACTTTCCAAAAGATACAGAATAGGAGGTTTTGTTCCTGTTACAACCACTGATTCTTCTGAGTTGCTTAGTACAATCCTTGAAGAAAGAAGAAAAGAATTATTGTTTAGAGGCACAAGGTTAACTGATTTAAAAAGGTTGAACCAGGATCCTAACTTTGCAGTTACATTGACAAGGGAACTGAACGGAACAGTTTATACGTTATTACCTGGTGACCCGCGATATGTAGGACTCATTCCAAAGATAGTTATAGATTTGAGTGGAATAGAACAAAATGAATAAGAAGAGGCTGCCTTTCAAAAGGCAGCCCCCTTAGCTTCCCTTTTATGGTTTTTTGGAAATATCACCATAAGAATTGCCATGAAGAATTACATTTTGCAATTCACTCTTTAAAGTAGGAGAAAAAGCGTTTGAGGGATTTTGTCCCGGAGATGCAATGCCATCGACATCTACCGCACAAATCTTGCTTGATCCACTACAAGGTGAACCGTTAACGTACTGATAATTCAGATAGTTCTGAACTTGGCCCACATTGGTAGGATCAGATCCCATAAACTGGAACCATGTGGTGACTAACGGCTTTTTGTTTGAATGAATGGCCGGGCTTGTAAATGCGCTTGCTGCAATTCCCATAACAATGGCAATTAAAGCAAACATTGAAATTTTAAACTTTTTCATTTTGTTTTTTTTTAAAATTATTAAATTAAAATACCGTGGCCTCGCGCTGGCCTTGTTACACATCTGTCTGCAGAACTGATGTGCCTTATTGCAATAATATTTTTATGCTGTTCTATTTAAATAGTTTGTTATTAGTTTTTGTTTTCTTTCTAATACAATTCCAATTAAAGAAAGAAGCAGGAAAAATAAATTGAATAGTAAATGCTGCTTCCAGCTTAATTGTTGAATAATGCCTCCACAGGAGCAAGGCAGACGCATACCTGACAATAACATACCTGCTATGTATAAAGTAAAAACCAATAGTAGTATCAATGATGCATACAATCCCAATATTCGTGTAACCTTAACAGTAAGCATCAAAGAGATGGCCAATTCAATAGCCGGTACAAGCCATGCAATTATTCCCGCAAAAGGTTTGAGCCATTCTGAATTTCTTAATTGTACCTTAAAACCGCTGTATTCAAAAAGTTTGCTTAAAGCTGCATAAACAAATAAAAGTATCAACAATGAAGAAATAATTTCTATTGCTGTTTTTTGATTCATTTTGCATTCACTTTTGGCTTTATTTACCTGCACAAGGTAGAGTGGAAAAGATATGAGACCAGTCTAAAAAGGTATGCAACCGGACATTTTTATAAGTGATCTATTCTCCATTTCCGTGGAGCTTTTCCAAATCTTTTCTTAAAGGCTGCGCAAAAATTGTTAGGATGTTTATATCCAATTATGTGGCTAATTTCCTTGATAGTTTTGTTGGTATTTTCCAGCAGAGACCTTGCTTTGAGCATAGCGCCTTCATGAAGATATTCATAAAGCCCTTTACCGAATATTTCTTTGAATGCGGCCTTAAGCCTCGTTTGGCTTATGCCGGCATAAGTCGCAATTTCAGCTATAGGATGATGTCTTTTAAAATTCGCATCAATGAAATCTTTAGCCTTATTTATACATTCAATATCATAATCGTTTAAAACCAAAGATTGTCAGAGGTTTGTTTTCCTCAAATTTTATACTTTTTTGTATTCGATCAGTCCGTGTAAAAGCTGATTTTAATTAAACCAGGAATGTATTTTTTATGTAAGTATTTGGGCTGGGTATTCGTTGATTAAAGATTGAATATGGACGAATTTTCATTTTGTATTCCATTGCTTTTATTTTCAAACTCTTCTCTACAGGGGAGCATGTTTCAGTAACTCTTCGGTAAACACTGAAAATAGTTCCAATAGAAACATTGACATCTATATTGCTGCTTCCGTCAAGAGGATCAAACATGCATATATATTTTGAATTCATGCTGATAGTATTATCGAAGCCAACAATATCATCCAATTCCTCGCTGGCGATTCCTGCACAACTTATTCCATGCCTTAAAACTCCGGTAAATTGATCATTGGCATATTCATCCAATTTTTTTACCTCCTCCCCTGCACGTTAATATCTCCTGTGTTTCTCAGGATATCTACCAAACCTGCTTTATTTACTTCTACATTTATACGTTTGGACGCTAATCCTATATCTCTTAAAAGGCCTGCCAGCTCTCCCGTTGACTTAGGGAATTCCTTCATTTCTCTGATGGTAAATTCATCCAATGTTAAAACCTTCCTGTTAACCATAACTTTTATTGCTGATTATGAAATTTGTGGGCCTGCCAATAAAATATCCTGACTTACATATTCACTATATTTTTTGAAGTTGCTGACAAAAAATCCCGCCAGTTTATTAGCAGTTTTCAAATAGGCCTCTTTATCTTTCCAGCTTAGTTCCGGATCAAGAAACAAGGAAGGAACGCCCGGGCATGATGCCGGCATCATCAGCCTAAACAAATTATGTGGGTAATAACTTACCTCATCCAGTTTTCCATCGAGAGCGGCGGTGATCATTGACCTGGTGTATTCCAGTTTCATCCTTCTGCCCACTCCATATTCTCCTCCGGTCCAACCGGTATTAACCAACCATACGTTCACTTTATTCTCTTTTAATTTTTTGTAAAGCATTTCTAAGTAAATCACTGGATGCAATGGCAGAAAAGGAGCCCCGAAACAAGCGCTGAAAGTTGGCTTAGGTTCAATAACGCCTTCTTCCGTTCCTGCAACTTTTGCCGTATAGCCGCTTAGAAAATAATATATCGCTTGTGGAATAGAAAGTTTACTTATCGGAGGTAATATCCCAAAAGCGTCCGCAGTTAAAAGAAATATATTACCCGGAGCTTTGCCAATCGAAGGTTTCAAAGCATTGCTGATATAATCTACCGGGTAACTTACCCTGGTATTTTCTGTTATTTTTTTGTTTGAAAAATCTATTGTATGGCTACCCGGGAAAAAAACAACGTTTTCTACTATGGCGCCAAACCTAACAGCCCGATATATTTCTGGTTCTTTTGCAGGTTCAAGATTAAAAGCTTTTGCATAGCATCCTCCTTCAATATTAAATATTGAATCGTCGTCCCATCCATGTTCGTCATCACCAATCAGTTTTCTTTCTGTACAGGTGCTTAGTGTAGTCTTACCGGTACCACTCAATCCAAAAAACAATGCGGTATCTGCTTCCTTTCCTACATTGGCTGCACAATGCATACTTAATATTTTTCTTTCATTTGGAAGAATAAAATTCAAAATGCTGAAAATGGATTTCTTGATTTCGCCGGTATATTGTGTGCCACCAATAAGAATTATTTTTTCTGCGAAATTGATAATTACAAAATTTTTTCTGTGTACTCCATCTGAAGTAGGATCGGCAAAAAAGTGTGGAAGTTGTAGTAAATGCCAGTCAATTTTGATTTTCCCGAGTTCCTCTTTCTCAGGGCGCAAAAACATATTGTAAGCGAAAAGATTGCAACATGAGTTTTCATTAATCACTCTTATATTCACCCTGTATTGCTCTTTAGCGCAAACATAGCAATCCCTTACCCACAATTTTTTACCTTCTATATATTCCATCATTTTATTTAAAAGCCTGGTAAAATATTTCTCATCTATTGGTTGGTTAAAATCATTCCAATTGACCATTTTGTCGGTTCCATCATTCTTGACTATAAATCTATCTTTCGGGCTTCTGCCTGTAAATTCGCCGGTATCTATAACCAAAGCCCCGGTATCACTTAAAACACCCTCTCCCATTTCAAGAGCGTCGCTTACCAAATCTTCCGGTAAAAGTTGGTAATTGATTTCTTTGCCATTGCCAATACATTCATCAAAATATTTCTGAATGGAGGCTCTTGCTAAACCGTTTTCCATAAAATATGTATAATATGTTTCCATGATTTTTGAATTGAAATTGATATGATAAGCATTACATTAAAATGATTTTGAAATCAACCACGTTTTCTGGTGAGTTTATGCAATTTGAATAGCAACGCTTCTTAGAATGGTAATGTGATAATCAGCTAAATAATTCAAACTGCTTTTTCACGGGCAATTGAGAATTAAAAAACCTACTTTAAAAATGAAAATAGTTAGCTTAACAGAATTGAATCGGAAGCAAGAGCTTCCATCAGGCAACAATAATTGTCTGATTTGTCATTAAAAATTTTAGAAGGGTAATCTGGCCTCATAATTTAATAATGCGCAATTTAAAATAAATTATGATGATTAAAATTATTTTACTGAACTATTCTTGATGCCAAAGTTTTTGAAAAAAATGTTTTAGAAAAACACCCATCATTCCTTAAAGTACTTTATTTAATAAACATCCTCGTCCATCTGAATACTTCTTTTGTCATCCATCTTTTTTAAATCATTATAAGCTAAAAGAGGTTTTATTCCATTACACCTCAAATAAATGAAAAATCACCTTTAGTTTAACGGATTTTCCAGGTGAATGAAATAAAGGTTTTAATTATCTGCAATTCTCCTTAATAATCTGCAATTTTTGATTTTTTTCTTTCCCTTTTTTTAATTTCTTTCCATTTTTTTTTCTCATAAATAATAATAGTTAATTAATAGATGTATTAGAAACACCCTTAAAACTCAATGTTTACAAGTGTTACAGCAAAAAAATTGTACAAGTTTAATGAATTCGGGGTACCGGTTTAACGGATTCACCCTGACAGGTGTGCAGGATTAATGGTTTTTTTTGTTATAATTTTCATCCGACAGTTATAACACCCAATAAAGGGGCTCACCCTTTTTTTAAAGCATCAGTCATTTTCGATTCAACCTCTTTTAGATGTTACCAGTAAGTGCTGTGTTACCTCCAAAATTTTCTAAATTACACCATAAATAAGATTGATTGAAAAAATTTGGTTGACTGTTTCCCAATCTTTTCTTTCTTAGCAAAATAAAAATACATTGTATCTTTTGCCCGCAAAAGTCGAATTTAAGATAACGGCATGCATTCATAAAAGATTCACATAGATTACTAATATGGCGCTACTAGAAAAGCATCTATATGTTAAGAAATCCAATATTCCCGGCGCAGGCAAAGGATTGTTTACCCTGCAATTTATAACTAAGGGGACAGTGATTGTAGAGTATAAAGGGATGATCACGACATGGAAAGAAGTTCTAAATGGAAAGGTTTTTAATGGCTACGTTTTTTATTTAAATCGGGGCCATGTTATTGATTGTATGTCTAACAAAAAAGCGCTTGCAAGATTTGCCAATGATGCTAATGGTCTAATCAAAATTGAAAATCTTAAAAATAATTCCAAATTTATTATTCAACAAAATAAAGTTTATATCCAGGCAGTAAAGGATATCTGTGCCGGCAAAGAGATTTTAGTTTCATATGGCAGAGAGTATTGGAAAGTAATTGCTGAAAACAATCTTACTTCAAAAAAAATTGAAATTTAGGAATGTAATTAAAAAACGTTTACCTGTTATTGATGAAAGATAATTAAGATTTGTACGTACACGAATGATAAGATCTCAGGAATTTACAGAGTTCTTCCTTTGCAAATGCGAGTAAGTAATTCAGAAGGGTATTGCATTTTAGTTTAAAATCCGAAGCAATCTTAAATCACAAAAATTAATTAAACCCAATTATTTCAAAATTTATTCTATTTATCCCGATATTTTCGATGCGCATTAGAGGATTCCAAGACTCTTTTATAAAATTTTCTTTCCCGTCAATTTATTAATTACTGAATAAGAAAAATCCTGAATCAGGATATCTTTGAATTAAAAAATTGTAGGGTAAATTGTAGGGTAAATAAAAAAACCACTTACAAGTAAAATAATGTAAGTGGCTGATTATCAGTGTGGGAGCACACGGGTTCGAACCGCGGACCCTCTGCTTGTAAGAAGGAAAAAATTCCTTATTCATCTTAACTTAGTTTAACTGATTTTAACTTAAAGTATTCATTATCAATTTGTTGCACGATTTTTGCTTCTTTATCTTAATAGCGTTGGAGCGCCGTTTAACTATAATTTGTTTGCAAATTGTTTGCAAATTTTTGGAGGGAAAGATTTTGTGAAATTGAAAAATTATAAGTTATGTCTACAACATTAAGCATCATCCTCGACACTCGTAGGATAAAAAAAAGCAACAAGTATCCTGTTAAATTACGGGTAACATTTGAACGGGCTACGGAGTATTATCAAACCATCTTTGACTTAACGAAAGATGAATATGATAAACTTTCTGCATCAAGAATCAGTAATGAACTGCAAACTATCCGGGATAAATTAAAAGAGATTGAAAGGACTGCAGAAAATGCAGTTAAGGACTTAGGCTCATTCAGTTTTTCTGATTTTGAAAATGAATTTATTTATAATAACGCTACTCTATTTCGGTCGAGAAAATTAAAGCCCGTCATTCCTTCGAAGAATACAAGTGAATATGACTACTCTTCATTTTTTAAAAAATTTCCTATCCTGCTGGAAGAGGATTCAATGCCGGATACTATTTCTTTCTGCTATAAGAACTTTATAAAAAAAGTTTTAAGGGAAGGCCGGATTAGTTCTGGCATGTATTACCATTGCAGTTATGTATCACTAAAGAAATTCAGGGGCAACGCTCAACTTAAAGAAATAACCGTTTCCTTTTTATATGAATATGAGAACTGGCTTACCAGCCAGGATATTTCCAAAACTACTATTGGTATGTATCTGCGGCCACTCCGTACAATTTTTAATGAGGCCATTGAAGATGGTATCATTAAAAGAGAAAAATGTTATCCATTTGGAAGACGTAAGTACAAGATACCTGCTTCGAAAAATACAAAGAAGGCACTTGATTTAAAAGACATAGAAAAAATATACTACTATAAATGCGATCCCAAAAATGAAAGTGAGCAAAGAGCTAAGGACTATTGGTTATTCAGCTACTTTGGAAATGGCATGAATCCAAAAGATATTGCCTGCCTTAGATATAAAAATATCCATGATGAATACATAGTTTTTGAACGAAGTAAAACCGAAAGGGCATTGCGTAACGATCCCAAACCCATTACCGTTTTTATCAACGATGATATGAGAGCAATTATGGAGCGTTGGGGTAATAAAGATAAATCTCCCAATAATTACATTTTCCCTGTAATGGAGCCCGGTATATCCCCATTACGTCAGTACGAACTCATGCAACTTCTTGTAAGCTTTATAAACAATTGGATGAAGCACATTCTGGAGAATTTGGGAATTGATAAAAAAGGAACCACCTATGTGGCCAGGCATACTTTCTCCACAGTGCTGAAACGATCAGGTGCCAGTACTGAATATATACAGGAAGCATTGGGTCATAGTGATATAAAGACCACAGAAAACTATCTCGACAGTTTTGAAAAAGAAGTGAAAAAAGAATTTGCCCAAAGGCTCACTTCATTTAAAACCAGCCCGGCACTACAAAATGATTTTATCGATTAGACTTTTCAAACCATTAAATCAAACAAAATGAAAACGAATAAAAATGTGCCAACTTTAAATACCCTGGAAAATTTAGCAACTATGATTCAGGACACAAATACTTTTTTCCTGAATAAAGTTCAAAAACAGGTAAACACCGCTTTGACACTCAGGAATTGGATTATTGGATATTACATTGCAGAGTACGAACAGTCTGGTAAAGACCGGTCGGATTATGGTAAACAGCTCTTTAAAGCCATCACTCAAAGTCTCTTAAAAAAGGGACTGAAATCAATCAGGGAAAGGCATTTATACCTTTGTAAAGATCTGTACAAATCTTATCCTCAGATTTTGCGGACACTGTCCGCAAAATCGTATTTAATTGATTTTAAGTATTCTGCAAATCTGCGGACAGTGTCCGCAGATTTGGGTTCTGATCAAATACAGGCGGATATGAACCAATTGCTTACCAACCTTAGTTTTTCTCATTTTATAGAGCTTTTGAAGGCCGATACAGCTAATAAGCGGCGATTTTATGAGACACAAACTATTAAGAATAATTGGGGTGTCAGGGATTTAAAAAGAGCTATAGAAAGCCTTCTGTACGAAAGAACAGGACTAAGTATCGATAAAGAAGATACCCTAAAAAAACATATTGTCCAAAATGATGTGAAACCGGAAGATGTATTTCGGAATACTTATTTGCTTGAGTTCTTGGGCTTGGAGGAAAAACCTTATTATAGTGAATCTGATCTGGAAGAAAGTATCACAACTAACCTGCAGAACTTTCTGATTGAAATGGGGAGAGGCTTTTGTTTTGAGGCCAGGCAAAAGAGAATAACGTTTGATAATAAGCATTATCGTATTGACCTTGTTTTCTATCATAGGATTTTAAAATGTCACTGTCTTCTGGATTTAAAACTAGGAGAGTTCGATCATTCAGATTCCGGGCAAATGAATATGTATCTCAATTATTATAAAGAAAATGAATCGGCTAATGGTGACAATGACCCCATCGGTATTATTTTATGCTCTGGTAAAAATGAGGCATTGGTGAAATATGCTACAATGGGTTTGCCACAACAGGTATTTGTCTCAAAGTATTTAATCAATTTGCCGAGTGAGAAGGAATTGCAGATGATTATTGAGGAGGAGAAAGAAAAAAGATTATAGTTATCATAAAAAACAGTTTGTACTTTAGGATAAAAAAGAATCAAGTAATTAAAACTAGATTTTATAAAAACTAAGTTTTCCATTAATCCCGTTCTTATCATCTAACTGATAAAAACCACTGATTTCACGATATGTGTATTTTTCTTTTGATGAATCATTTCCTAATATTTGTTTTTCACCAATAACGGTCCAAAATATAGAAAGATTATTTTCCTTAAGAAATTTTATGAACGGTTTCTTTTTTACAAGCAAACAAGAAAAGCTCTTATGCTCAATACACGGGTCAAAACATACAAGCTCATTATTTTCTGAAACAAATTGCCCTTCGGAATTTCCTTGTTTAACTTTTAACCCCTTGAATAAAAAATCACTCGGCTTAATGAAGCTTATTGGTTGCTCTTTTGAACAATCAAATTCTTCTTCCCATAGATGATAACTTGTTGGCAAAAATACTTTTCCGATAATTTTGTCGGTTTTACGATGATAAATTTCTGATTCAATTTCGCCTCCATAATATGTCTTTTGAAAGAATTGAAAAGCTTTCGACCAATAATATTCTCTTGAAAAAACCTGGTATAGATTACCAGCTTCAGACATCCATCTGCCCCAGAAATTTTGTTTTTGTGCCCAGTTTAATATTTTAGTCTTGGTTTCGTTTTTTATTATATAACTTCTGATTTGATACCAAATTCTTTTGTGGGGAGGATTATATTCTTCTGTTTCCTCAATTTTTGGTTCGTCCCATTCAGGGTGCCCTTCAAGCATTAACCATTCATTCTTTGTGTTATCTTTGCTGGAAATGATAGTAACTGCATTCGGCAAGTCCGACGTCTTTTTCATCCATGCAACGTTATTCTCTTGCCAGTTTAAATATTTGTCTTTAATCCACCAATGATTGGTAGTTGTTCTATATTTTTCTTCATTTGTTTTTGTTATCAAAATTGTAGGGTCGATATCTCTTACATAAGGATACCAAGGCCCTTGATACGATATTTTTTTTTCCCTCCTGTAGCTGGATTCATCACTTAATGCAAAATTATCTGCAACACGGGCAAGAGCTTCATAAAAACTAATCCATTGATATTTTTTCCCAATTCTTTCTTTATGGCTTCCTCCTCTTCCTGAACTTTGATTGGAATCAAATTCGCCATGCTTTTTCCCATCATAGCCCATTTTAAAAATCCTTTCAACTGCCCAGTTACTCCACTTTTCTGAATTGACTTTGAAATTGTATAAGCCTCTCTGAAAAGTATATCTGCCGAAATCACCATAACCTGCTATACCCCTTCCATATTCTGTTGTCATAGAACTTAGAATAGCATTCTGTCCTCTATGATAATCTCTATAGTTTTTAGATTTATAATCAACAGAATATTTTTTGTCAATTTCAGCGTTTGTAGGAAATTTATTCGGTAAATCACTTTTATAAGGAGGCTGGATTTTCCATTCTTTAATATTAAGCTTAACCCCGTTGTATAATGTATATTCAATAATACCTCTTGCGTAGTCACGCAAAAGAATATTTGGATAAATTTTAGGTTTGTTGAAAATTACAGTAAAAATATACTCAGATAGCTCTTTTAAATTGTCATTTGAAACAGAGCGTAGTACTGCTCCATACGAAGCTGCAAAAATGCGTTCATAAACATATGGGTCATTTACCTTTTCAAATTTTTTTAAAACTTGTATTATTAAATGAATGCGATTTTCTAAAAGACTAACTAATCCCTTTGTTGCTGAATCTCTTAAATATCTATTTGAACTTGTATGAAACCATGCAAGAGTGATGCAGGTTAATCTTATTACTTCATCAGAAACAAAAGACTTATCTTCTTCCAGCCATGCCCAGTCAATTAATCTCTTAACCGATGTTTCATAGTCAAATTTGTTATGTAAATAAATTGTCCACCATGCATCTCTGTCACCTAATTTAAACCTCATCAAATTTTGATGTAACATTTCTGCATTTAGGAAGTGATTTGGTCTAATAGATACAGAAATTAAAGTTTCCCAAAACTTTTCCTTTGTTCCCTGAAATCTTAAGACTACATCATTTATATAAGGAAGAATTTTATTTGAAAGTGTAGTATGCTGTCTCCAAATTAGGCTATCAACAAAGGACTCTGCAACCGAATAGAATTTTTTGGTATGCGGCACTAACTCGTAAAATTCAGCCCCTAATTTTTCCGGCAATTGAACTGAGAGTGCTTCAATAATACCTTGGTTCATGTTACAGGCTGAATCAGATTGGGTAATTTCATTCAAATAGCCTGAGTTAAATGCGGATGATGGGTTATCTATAAGAAGATATTTATCAATCAATCCTGCAGCAAAAAGGTGGTCTTCAAATCTTTCATAGGCAAGGTAAACGCCCTTCTCATGTTTATTGGTATTGCTATCCCAAAATAAATCCTCACTAAATAATCCTTCTGAAACTAAATTATCAAGATAGTTAGAGCCTTTAGTTGTATATGCCTTAAAAATATTTTGTGTTAATAAAAATGCGTTTTCATATGGGATATACCGCTTTTTATTTTCAATTTTCCAACTAAGAAGTGCATCTATAGTTTTTTTAACTGGATTTACACCACTTGAGTAATCTAAGTAATTAGGTTTTGATAATTTTTCATTTATACTTTCGATAAAAAAATCTAAAGATTGAGTAATACCCCAGAAACCATCAGGTAACTTTGAAACTCCTTTATTATGTAAACCTTCGCATAGCAGTTTTAAAAAAAGAGGATTTTGAAGCTCAGGTTGAAGTAAGGGCATCGTAGGTAACTCTATTTTGTATATTTTAAAGAAATGTTTCACAGCTTCATATTCTAATCCCTCAAATCCTTTGTGAATTAGCCTTGGCATTTTATCCTCACTTATAATATTAATAGGAGCAATAAGTTTTGTGTAAGAAGTTCTAATGGATACAACCAATCCCAACCATTCATATTTTTTTACAGTATCTACAAAATTCTTTAATGCATCAGGCCAAATGTTTTTTCCGATACCCTCATTTAACGCGTCAATAAAAATGATAAGTCGTTTGCCTGTAGATTCTGCTTTTGCATTTAAAGCCCCTAAAAAAATATGTTCATTTATGTGAAGTCGTAACTGATTGTTTAAAATTTGTGTCCAAGGGTTGTCATCGTTGGTAAAATGTTGACCAAGAAGAAAAATACTTAGATGACCGTTAGATAATCTATGATTTACTATGTCAGCTAACAAATGGGATTTTCCTGAACCAGCCCTACCTTCCAAAATCAAAAATGGTGAATTAACCAAATAGCAAGTAATTGTATCAATGAATTCTTTAAAATCTTGAAGTGCTTCATTTAGTTTTCGTAAATAATATATTTCTTTATTGAAAGGCTTTATGGTGTATTTGTATTTGTCAGGATTCTTATCTACAGCTTTTCGCTGCTGCATATATAATTTGTGCTGATGAGCAGATATTTCCTTTATGTTTTTTGTCAAAGAAGTTTCAAGGCTAAAAAAATCAACATTATTAATGCTGTCTAAACTTAATTTTTTAAATAGGTTTTTGAAACTGGATAAATCAGAAATAATCTTAGCAATATCTACTTTTTTACTATTCGTCGTAAAATAAGAATTATTAGATTTGTATTCATTTATTATCTTACTAAATAAAATGTCTAATTGTGATTTAAATTTTTCATCTCTTGATAATCCGTCGAATATTTTTGTGATTGGTAGGTCAAAATTTATTTCCGGAGTATATCTTTTATTTAACAGTATTTGTGTTGATTGTTGTATGTTTTCTTTAATCCAATCATCTGTAAATTCTGCCTGTGAAAACCAGAAGTATATCCTTCCTTCCTGTTCTTTTTTTGACAACCTCTCAATTAAATCTGAAAGCCCCCAGTAAATAAACTCGACATTCATTTTCTTAGTTTGTGCCAGTGCCTTCCATTTTAGCACCCTGTCATTCCATTTTTGCAACATTGACTTTTTTCTTTCCAATCTTGCATCTGGCATATCGACGGGAATAGCGATATAGTATTTTTTTAGCTTCGGGTGTTTGTCGATAACAGTTTTAACAGATTTATCAATTTCAGACCATTGTGTATCGGTAAGAGAATTCAAAAAATATTTGGCCTGCCACGCCCATTCAGAATTATTTTTCATTTGCCAAAAGCATTCAACTCCAGCATCAGGCTTTCCTTTTCTGATGAATTTTATTCCAGACAATGGCTTTTCACTTCGGGCTAATTGGCATACAAGTTCTTCAAAAGCCTCGTCTTGTTTTCCATTTAAAGTACGAATGGAGTTGAAATTTATATTAGTCATATTTTAGATAAAATATTTTGGAAATATTCCGTCCAAAATAAACTTGTTTCAGGAAGTTGATTGAGTAGTATTTCTTTCTTGCAATTTACTGATAAACTCTGAAAATTTAAACCAAAAATATCTATATAGAAAGAGAAAAAAGAGATTCATTAAGTTGCTTTTTCCGCCTTCAACCGCTCTACCTCCTTCCCAATCAATCGCTTCACCTCCATTTTCACCTGGTAGTAATTATCCATGACCTGCTGCTGGGTAACATTAGATACCACAGGAATCTCTTTATACTGGCTCACCTCCTCATTCAGTTTATCAGCATCATTAATAATTTCTGCATGAAACATTTTCAATTTTATTTTTTCATCCGGGTTATCTGCAACAAGGCCAACAAATTCACCTGAAGAAAGAGCAGCAATTTTAGAAGCAGGTATAGCACTATCCAGTTGCTTAGAATGACTGATAGAGGTATCAGTTCTGTTTACAGAAACACTTTGCCTGTCCTGCATAATTTTTCCAAAACGTTCTGATAATAATTTTGAAGTTTCACCCATCACCTGGCCACTGATGATGTTACCGGTAATATTTACAATTACATCTGCCTGTTCTTTTCCGTAATCTTTTTTCAACTGACTAAAATCCTGCATGGCTAAAGTGGTGGCAACTTTATTACTTCTTGCTGTTGCAATCAAGCTATCCATATTGTTGAAATAAATAGTTGGAAATTCATCAAAAACTAAACTGCATTTCAGCATCCCTTTTTTATTTACCTGCCTTACTAATCTGGAAATGTATAGCGATAATACTGCACCGTAAATTTGTTGCTTCTCAGGGTTGTTACCGACACAAACAATTTTAGGGTGTTTGGGGTTGTTAATATCCAATGTAAAATCATTGCCAGATAGCACCCAATATAATTGCGGCGAAGACAATCGTGCCATGCCAATTTTTGCAGAGGCTACCTGGCCTTCTAATTGCTCCATCGCATCATTTTGATAAGCCGTGATGAAAGGGTTTACTAACACTTCAATTTCTGGCTGACAATTGAGTATCGGGAATAGTTCATCATAGTCTGCCAACATCAATTCAATGACATGCGGCAATGTACAATATTTCCCATCAGCATATCTTTTCAAAAACCAAATGATGGCGGTAACAAAGTTGATGGGTGATTCTACAAAGAAATCTCCCTGTTTGTTGATCCATTCTCTGTTTAATCCTAACAAAATTGTTCTTGCTGATTCTGTTGCATCGGTAATATCGTTCATCATATTTGGATCTAAAGGATTGCAGCGATGGGATACAGAGAGATTATCAAAGTTGATAACATAAAAAGATGGCAGCACTGAATATTTATGTTTGTTTTGTTGCAACCAATTGTAAACTATTTTAGAAAGGTCATCGTATTTAAAGTCATATACAAACATCGCAAAACCTTTTTCGATATGCTGTTTGATGACATGCTGAATTACAAACCAACTTTTACCTGCACCAGGACTACCAATCACTAACAAACCTCTGAACGGATTGATGATATTTATCCAGCTTTTTCTTACCCTGCTTTTTAACCTATACCGTGCAGGAAGATTGATAGAATATTCGTTGGATAAAAACCTTTCTTCCTGCGGAAAAGTTTCATTCAAAGAATTGAAAATATCGTTTGATAAATTCAGGCTGATTAACCGGCTGAGCAGATTACCACCTGCCAGTATTAATAAATAGCCAATCCCTGTTACAGCCATGTAAATAATGGCGACATTCTCTTCTTCATAATTTAGGCTTAATAAAATTTTACTCCCAAAGAAAAGAAGTAAGCCAATTAGTAAATAGGCTGTAACACTTTTCCAATTTATCTTTTGGTCTTTTTTGCCTTGTGCTCCCAATAAAGAAATCACTAATAATCCAATGGTTAAATACTTGGAAGTATATTGACTGTTGAATAAACCAGTGTGCATGATGTTTGTCATCAGCCTATCAGTAATTGTACTTTTAATTCCCCAATACTTAAAAGCTGCATAGCAGTAATAATAAAAATGCAGCAACAAAATAAAGATGCTGGCAAATCTTGTAAAGTCTAATATCTTTCTCAGCCCCTGTTCGTTCTCCCCGGTATGTGACATAACTTTTGTTTTTATAAATTAATTTTCTTATTTTTCTTTCTTTTCCTTTTTAGCAGATTGCTTGGTGTGTTATCGTATTGCTCTTTGGTTGATAAAAGCACCTCTAATAAATTTTCGTTTTTGGAAGTAGTTGAAATTGTTTTGTCCTGCTGTTTATTAAGGTCATTTTCTTTAAGTAAAATACCCGAAGAACTACTGCCTTTTGTTTCGTCCTGAGCAAGTGGATTTTCATTTGCTACAGCTAACCTGCTTTGCAATGCAGCCGCACTATATCCTTTGCCCAAATCGCTTCCATTAAAAACAACTTTGTTTTGATTGTCCACGAAAGTGATACCATACAACCTGCCTTCTGCATTTTGTCTTAATACAGTATAAATATTTATTTGATTCAAAGCAGCTACTAAATTTTTCATACTTCCTGGTGAAGTTTGCAGGCAATCATCAATAGCATTTTTAGTTCTTTGTTTCAATGGTTCTTTTGCAACTTCATTAGCGGTAAATTTCTTTTCCAAATTATCTAAGATTGGTTTACATCCGATTGAGCTTGCTTTGATAGGTACACCAACCTTATTTCCATCGCTATCCAAAATCCGGTAAAGAAGCCCACGGTTCTTGTAAATTCTTCCTTCTTCTTTGCCTCTGTCTGCAACCACATTGAATTGTTTTAAAGCCGCATTAAATTCCGGTAAAGAAGTAAACTTGTATTGACTAAATACCGCACCCACCACATTTGAAATACCACGCTTTGTCTCAGACTTTCCATACACGGCTTTTTGTGCATCCACCGGCTTGATGCCAGGCTTCATTAATTGCTGCTGCCTTTCTGCTTTTATCAACCCATATTGTTGTTCTATTTCTTTTCTTGCTTTTTCTGATTGATTCCTGCCGATGTTGTGGGTGTTAATCCTGCTGCCATCTTCTTTGATAGTAGTGCTTACAATGTGAATGTGGGGATGCCCCGCATCTTCGTGTTTGTAAACAAGAAAAGGTTGTTGCCCAAAACCAATCTTTTCCATATACACATTAGCAACCTCAATTAGCTTATCATTTGATAGCTTTTCAGAGGGGTCAAAGTTTAATGAAATGTGGATGGTTTTAGTAGTTGCTCTGTTATTCAAATTATTCAACATTTCAAAGCCATTTAATTTTTGATAGAAATTCATGTTCTTTGCTTCACTTAAATAATTAGCAGCACACAAACATTCAGCAGCGCCTTTCTGCACTTTTTTTTCGTTATAGTTCAGTGCGGCTTCGATACTTTTCGGTATCGTTATTTTTGCAACCATTGTTCATAGATTTTGCTCACCTTCAATTTTATTTCTTCCACCTTGCTCACCAATAATTGGTGTAATCCATCATAATGATTTACCCATACCCGGAACTCTGGTATCTTATCCAGGATATGAAGCTTATGAACAACCTGGTTAAAATTATTGCCAATC
>Ga0208357_1000216_pt1 | contig 47486 bp, 42 predicted proteins | sample NGESurdeep092012_6_FD_184487 | JGI IMG/M metagenome (GOLD analysis project Ga0208357, IMG submission 184487) | Arctic peat soil microbial communities from Barrow, Alaska - NGEE Surface sample F52-2 deep-092012 (SPAdes) | ecosystem: Environmental > Terrestrial > Soil > Wetlands > Peat ...
CTGCTACACCAGCCAGAAGTGTGCCGAGTGCCAAAACGTTGACGCTGGAAACCGGGTCAATCAAGAGGATTTCCGATGTCTCAGGTGTGGGCACCATGACTACGCCGACATCAACGCAGCACGCCACATCCTTAGGGCCGGTAGAGCCGTGCAGGCTTCGGCTTGCGACGACTGAATTTGGGCCACTTCCCTAGCCGATTGAGCCTTCCATCTGTAACTCGATCAATCGCGACCACTCGACGGCGTACTCCATCGGCAGCGTGCGCGTCACGGGTTCGATGAAGCCGTTCACGATCATGCCCATTGCCTGGCTCTCGGTGAGGCCGCGACTCATGAGATAGAACAACTGGTCGTCGCCGATCTTCGACACTGTTGCCTCGTGACCGATCGACGCGTCTTGTTCGCCGACCTCCATGTAGGGCTTGGTCTCAGAGACCGACTGCTCGTCCAAGATCAACGCGTCGCAGCGAACGAAACTCTTCGCGCCGGTGGCTCCCTCATCGACCTTCACGAGTCCGCGGTACGTCGTCTGGCCACCATCTTTCGAAATCGACTTCGAGATGATCGTCGAGGTGGTCTCCGGGGCGCAATGGACCATCTTGGCGCCCGCGTCTTGAACCTGTCCCGGTCCGGCGTAGGCGACCGAGAGGACTTCACCCGAGGCCTTGGGACCCATCAGGTAGACCGACGGGTACTTCATAGTGAGTCGCGATCCGATGTTCCCGTCAATCCACTCGACGTGCGCCTCGGCTTCGGCGCGAGCGCGCTTCGTCACGAGGTTGTAGACGTTATTCGACCAGTTCTGGATCGTCGTGTAGGTAATGCGCGCACCGGGCAACGCGACCAGTTCGACGACGGCGGAGTGCAACGAGTCGGTCGAATAGACCGGTGCCGAGCAGCCCTCCACGTAGTGGACCTGGGAGCCCTCGTCGGCGATGATGAGGGTGCGTTCGAACTGACCCATGTTCTCGGTGTTGATGCGAAAGTACGCCTGCAGCGGCTGGTCGACGTTGACGCCGGGTGGCACGTAGATGAACGACCCGCCGCTCCACACCGCGGAGTTGAGCGCGGCGAATTTGTTGTCGTTCGGCGGAATGATGGTGCCGAAGTATTTGCGAACCAGTTCGGGGTATTCGCGCACGGCGGTGTCCATGTCACAAAACAAGACACCGAGCCGCTCGAGGTCCTCGCGGTTGCGGTGAAAGACCACCTCCGACTCGTACTGCGCGGTGACGCCCGCTAGGTACTTGCGTTCGGCCTCGGGGATGCCCAGGCGTTCGTAGGTGTTCTTGATGTCATCGGGAAGGTCTTCCCACCGATCAACTTGATTCTCGGTCGGCTTGATGTAGTAGTAGATGTCGTTGAAGTCGAGGTCCGGCATGCGGTCGGCAAACCACGGCACCATCGGCTTCTTCTCGAACTTCTTGAGCGCGCTCAGTCGAAAGTCGAGCATCCACTTTTCTTCGTTCTTGATGCCCGACATCTCACGAACGATCGCTTCGTTGATGCCCTTCTTCGGCTTGAAGACCGGAATCTGATCGTCGGACCAGCCCAGTTGGTACCTGCTGAAATCCAGATTGTCGACTGACATCGCGCTCCTTTGGGATAATCCCTACGTCCATAGTACTAACTCACAATCGGGACATGTCAACAAATTAGGGCAAAGTAGTGCGGTGCCTACTCCCCCAACCGTCCCACGACGCCCCTTCTCGATCACGCGCCACGGTGACGTCCGAGACGATCCCTACTACTGGTTGATGGACCGCGACGACGAGACCGTGCTCGCCCACCTGCGCGCCGAGAACGAATTCCTCGCTCAGAGCTTCACCGAACTCAAGGCGCTCGAGGACGAACTGTTCGAAGAGATCAAGAGTCGTATCGAAGAGACCGATATCTCGGTGCCCGTTCGCAAAGGGGCGTGGTGGTATTTCGAGCGAACGCGAGAGGGACTCAACTATCCGCTCAGTTGTCGCGTGGCAGCCGTCGCCGACGATCTCACACCGCCGGAGATAGACCCACTGACGTCGCTCGCCGGCGAGCAAGTGATTCTCGATGAAAACGCTGAAGCCGGCGACAGCGACTACTTCTCGGTTGGCGTCCTCGCCGTGAGCCCTGACGACGACTGGGTCTGTGTCGGGACGGACTTCGACGGCGACGAGCTCCACCACGTCACGGTGCGTCCGCTGGCCGGACAGTCCGGCGTCGACGATGAACTCGACGACGTCCACTACGGCTTCGCGTGGGCGATGGACAGTCGACATTTCTTCTACACGCGTGTCGATGATGCCATGCGACCGTTCCAGCTCTGGCGCCACGAAGTGGGGACCGACACCGGTAGGGACGTTCTGATATTTCAAGAGGACGACGCGCAGTTCAATCTGGCCGTCGGTCGCAGTCGCGACGACGCCGTCATCTATCTGCACCTTGGTTCGTCCATGACGACCGAAGTGCACTATCTCGACGCCCACGATCCAATCGGCGAATTGACGCTACTCGAGGGCCGTCGCCACGGCATCGAGTACGGCGTCGAACACTTCGTTGACGATCAGGGCGTCGCATGGTGGCTGAAGGTCACCAACGAAGGGGCCAGGGACTTCCGGCTAGTGGTGCGAGAAGTCGACGGCGGTGAATGGCGCGAGGTTATCCCCGAGCGACCAGGATCTCGACTCGACGGCGTCGATGCGTTTCGAACCTTCCTCGCGATCAGCGAGCGCCACGACGGCGGCGCGGCCGTTCGACTTGTGTCCACCTTGAGCGGTGAGGATCCCTTCGGCGATGACCTCCTCGAACGCTCACACTTGGTTGAGGGCCCCGCGAGTCCGAGCACCGTGTCGCTCTCGGCGAATCCCAACTTCGATACGGCGCAGTTGCGCGTATCAGTCACCTCTCTCGTCACGCCCCGCTTGGTCGGCGACATCGTCATCGCGACCGGTGAGATGATCGTTCGGAAGCAGCAGATCGTCCTCGGCGGCTACGACGCTGATCAGTTCACGACGGGACGTCTGTGGGTGACGGCCAGTGACGGCGTGCGCGTACCAGTCTCGGTGGTGGCGCGCGCCGACCTCGTGGAGGTGGGCACGAACGGCGACCTCCGCGCAGTGGCGGCCTCCCCGTTCGTGCTCTACGGCTACGGGAGTTACGAGATCTCTATCGATCCGGCGTTCTCATCACTGCGGCTTTCGTTGCTCGAACGCGGCGTCATCTTCGCGATCGCCCACATCCGAGGTGGTGGCGAGATGGGCCGTTCATGGTACGAGACGGGGAAACTCGCTCAGAAGCCCACGACCTTCAGCGACTTCGTCGCGGTCGCGCGAGAACTCGTCCGCAGTGGTTGGACGTCGAGCGAGCAGCTGGCGATTCGCGGCGGGTCGGCCGGCGGCCTCCTTATGGGCGCCGTCATGAACCTGGCGCCCGAACTCTTTCGCTGTGTGGTGGCCGACGTGCCCTTCGTCGATGTCCTCACCACGATGCTCGACGCGTCGCTTCCGCTCACGGTCGGTGAGTGGGAAGAGTGGGGCAATCCCGACGCGAGCGCGACGGCCTATCGCACGATGAAGAGTTACTCCCCCTACGACAACGTCGTCGCGACGAACGTCGACGGAACGCCGCGTGTGTACCCGCACCTCTTCGCCTCCGGTGGACTCAATGACCCGCGCGTCGGCTTCTGGGAGCCGACCAAGTGGGTTCTCAAGATCCGTGACGCGAATCCCGAGAACGTGGCCTACTTGAAGACCGAGATGGGCGCGGGCCACGGTGGTCCGTCGGGCCGCTACGACGCCTGGCGCGACGAAGCGCAGGTCCTCGCGTGGACGTTGAAGGAAATTACCGCCTCATGACGAAACGAAGGACAGCACCAGAGTCGTCGGCAGCGGTGAAGGGAAGACCACGGTCTTCCCTTCGACCGTGACGCTCGCGCTCCTGGGCGCACCAATCGTGATCTGAGAATCACCGATCATTCTCAGTGACTCCACGTGGCCCCGCTCGACCGTGCCCTGCCATTCCAGTGTGCTCTGCGGTCCCATTTTGTAGACGGCCCACGTCGCTCCGAGAGCGCCGTGCACGACGACGTCGTATTGCTTGAGCGGCACCCGGTAGGTCGAGGTCTCACCACTACTGGACGTCGCGACGAATGACGACGGCAGCGCCAGCGCGGTCGTCGTCGTCGTCGAACGTGACTTCGTGGTCGTGGTCGTGGTCGCGGGAGGGACATGCTTCGGATGGCGATGCTGGAGGTACAGACCGATGCCACCGATGATCACTACGATGATCAACGCAATGACGCCGACGCGCATTCCCGTGAACGACGCCGGACGTCGAGCGGACTTCGACAGGGCCCACTGCTCGTTATGGCGAAGGTGGGTCGGGACTACCTCGCCGTCAACGGGCATTTGCGTTTCGCTGAAGACGTACTCGCGATCGGTTTCGAGTCGGGGCCGCAAGGGCTCGGGACGGCGCGTCGCGTCCAGCGGCCCGTCAAGTAGTCGAAATCCTTTCGACGGCGCGTACGGTGACGGCGGAGGTGACATGAGGCGGCGCTCGACCGGACGTGAGAGCTCTCGAATCTCATCTCGCCGTAGTTTTCGAATCCGCAGGGCGGCGACACCGACGACCAGAATGACCACGATGACGATGACGATCTTGACGGCCAGGGCCATCAGCGCCTCGTTCGAACGCCAACGGGACTGACGAGTGCCATCACGCAACGAAGCGTACTGAACTCTCGGTTCAATCGAATCCACCAAAACCGCCGCGGTAGAAAACGAGCGGTGCACCGTGGTGACTGACGACGTACTCGGCCGCCACCACGACGATGTCGTGGTCACCCTGCGTCGTGACGAACTCGATTCGGCCCTCGAGGTGAGCCAGCGCCCCGTCGATCAGCGGCGCTCCACTGGGACCGGGCGACCAGCCGATGCCGGCGAACTTGGCATCACCCGACTTGCCGAAGACCCGGGCGATTGCCTCTTGTTCGGAGGACAGAATATTGACGCCCACCACACCAACGTCTCGAGCCCGCGGCCACGAATTACTGGCCGACACGGCGGAGAACGAGATCAGCGACGGTTCGAGTGAGAGCGCGCCGAACGTCTGGCAGGTAAACCCCACCGGTCCCTCGGGCGCCGAGGCCGTGACGACGACGACTCCCGTGACGAAATGTCCGAGGACCTCTTTGAATCGTGCGACGTCGATAGAACTCACGAAGTCGAGATTATCGAGGGTGGCGTCAGCCCCGAGCACGCTGAACCCGTTGCGAGTCGCCAAGCAGGCGCACGCGTTGTCCATGTCTTTCAATGAGACCGTCGGCGATCAATCCGGCGATAAGAGTCGCGCCACGTTGTGGGTCAGCGTCGTCCACGCACGCCACGAGGTGTTGCATTGAGCGCGGGCGCTCTCGAAGGGCCGCCAGTACTCGCCCTCGAGCTTGGCGATCCGATCCCTGGAATCTCGCCTGCGGCCGCGACACGCCCGCGCTTCGCGGTGCCGGGTCCGGGCCACCCTCCACGTTCCATCGGCAAGCTCGTGCGACGGGACACGACTGACAGCGCGGCGTGGAGGTGCAGTACTGCGCCCCGAGGTCCAACATGCTCTGGTTGAACGACGGCGCGTCATTTCGTGGAAGGAGTTCGTTCGCGGTGATTCGTGCATCGCCGACGCTCAGGGTCCGATTAGCCACGGCGCGAGCGAGAACCCGACCGACGTTGGTGTCGACGACCGCGACGTCGCGGCCGAACGCGAACGACGCGACGGCGTTCGCCGTGTACTCACCGACGCCGGGGAGTCGTCGCAGGTCCTCGACGGTACCGGGCACCGCACCATCGAACGCATCGCGAATCATTGTCGCCGCGTCGTGCAGGGCCTTGGCTCGACGGTGGTAACCGAGTCCGCTCCAGAGGCGTAGGACCTCGGACAGTGGTGCCTCGGCGCACGAGGTCGGCGTCGGGAACGCGTTGACGAATCTCGTCCACGGGGCGATGACCCGCGATGTCTGCGTCTGTTGGAGCATGACCTCGCTGACCAGCACCGCCCACGGATCGGCGTGCTCTATCCAGGGCAGATCGCGCGCGAGCAGTCTCGCGTTTCGACGGAGCACTCGTCGAAACGCCGCGTGGTCGTTACGACCAGACGTCGCCACTGTACGGACGTCGTCGCGCCGGTGCGAACTCTCGCATCCAGACCATCACCTTGCGCCGGAAGTAACAGACTTCGAGGCCGTCTTGATTGAAGCCCTTCGTCTCGACGATGACGATGCCACGGTCCTTCTTCGACGTCGAGGGGATCTTCTCGAGCACGCGCGACTCGGCGTAGATCGTGTCGCCGTGAAACGTCGGGTTTCGATGCATCAACGTTTCGACTTCGAGATTCGCGATCGCCGAGCCCGAGACGTCCGGGACGCTCATGCCCAGGACCAGGGAATAGACGAGGTTTCCGACGACCACGTTCCTGTGATGCACGGTCTCGTGTTCGGCGAACCAGGCGTTGGTGTGCAACGGGTGATGGTTCATCGTGATCATGCAAAAGAGATGGTCGTCGGCCTCAGTGATCGTTTTGCCAGGCCAGTGCTTATAGACGTCGCCGACCGCGAACTCTTCGAAGTAACGCCCGAAGGGACGCTCAAAGGAACTCATGGGTCCATTCTCTCGCACGCCACGGCCACTTCGACTTACTCTTCGACGACGCTCGGCACGGACGGGCGAGTCGTGAAGGCAACGGTCGCGCCGGGTAACGAATCACCGTCGATCACCATGCGCCAGGTGAATCGGGAGCCCTCCTGCAGGGGGATCGGCCCGAAGTTGACCGCGATCGGCACGTCAACCGGGGTGCCGACCGGCACGCCGTCGGGCGCCGCGGCCGAGAAATCACCCCGCACTTCAATGGGCTGGGGGCCGTCGGGCGTATCGAAGCGCACCGGCTGGCCGTCGGCGTCTTCGAGGAACAGTTCCCAGTGATGGCTGGAATTGAATTCGTGCCAATCGACCATGACCTTGATGGCGACGGCCGAGGGTGTCGGATCCGGTCCGGTGACCGACCAACCGCCTCCCAAGATGTAGAGCTTTCCGTCGGCCACTTGGGCCGAATCGGCGAGGAGCATTGTCACATTCACGCCTACGAGCCTAGGTCTCAGGGACCACTGCCTCCACCCGTTAAATTTTTGGAGTGAACGCTCCCTCGCTCGATCTCGCCAACGCCGCCGAACTCGTCGAACTCGCGCAGTCGGTCATTGACGGCGCACTGATCTCACTGAAGCGCGGTGGTGGCGTCGAAGCCCACCAGAGCCTCGCCTACGACGTCGCGCACGCCGCGAGCGCTCTCGCCACGGCGCGGGCGTCGCTCAACTACGCCGCCCAGGGCGACGTCGAATCCAACCTGGTCGCTGCGTTCCTCGCGATCGCCCTCAGTGACCTCGCGACGCGGACTCTCGGGCGAGAAGTGCTCTGGGCGGTCGAGGACGATTGGTACCGTCCCTTCGCGACGTTCGTGAGCACCTACCGCGATCCGCAGTTCGTCGCGGGCCTGGCCGAAAGCCCCGGACCGCGTCACCTGGGTGAGGACTTCGAGATGGTCGCCGACACCTTTCACCGATTCGCCCTCGAACAGGTCCGCCCGCACGCCGAACACGTGCACCGAGCGAACGCCGACATTCCCGACTCCGTGATCTCGGGGCTCGCCGAGCTCGGCGGATTCGGCCTCTCGGTGCCCGAAGAGTTCGGTGGATTTGCCTCCGGTGGCGAGTCGGAGTACCTCGGAATGGTCGTGGCGACCGAAGAGCTGTCCTGGGGCGCCCTCGGCGTCGGGGGCTCGTTGATCACGCGTCCGGAGATCTTGACGCGCGCCCTGGTCAATGGCGGCACGCAGGAGCAAAAGGAGCGATGGTTGTCTCGACTCGCGTCGGGTGAAATCCTCGCCGCGGTGGCGGTGACCGAACCGGACTTCGGCAGCGACGTCGCCAGCGTCACGACGAGTGCGACGACGACCGAAGGCGGCTGGCTCATCAACGGCACGAAGACATGGTGCACGTTCGCGGCCCGCGCCGACGTCCTGATGCTGCTCGCTCGAACCGACACCGATCGCCGCGCCGCGCACCGCGGACTGTCCCTATTCCTGGTTGAGAAGCACCGGGCCGAGAGCGAAGGTTTCGTGCTCACCCAGGGCGCGCACGCGGGGCCGGGTCACGGCCAAGGTCGACTCGAAGGTCGTCCGATTGACACGATCGGCTATCGCGGCATGCACTCGTACGAATTGGCCTTCGACCACTGGTTCGTCCCCGACCGCGACCTCGTGGGGGGCGAGGAGGGACTCGGACGTGGTTTCTATTTCCAGATGTCCGGTTTCGAGAACGGCCGACTCCAGACCGCGGCGCGCGCGATTGGCGTGATGCAGGCCGCCTACGAAGCGGCGCTCGCCTACGCCCAGAATCGCGTCGTCTTCGGTGAGCCGATTCTGAACTACGAGTTGACCCGCGTGAAGTTGGGGACCATGGCCGCGATCATCCAATGTTCGCGCCAGTTCGCCCTCGAGGTCGCGCGACAGATGGGGCGCGGCGACGGAGCGCTCGAAGCCTCAATGGCCAAGGCCTACGTCTGTCGGGCCGCGGAGTGGGTGACCCGTGAGGCCATGCAGATACACGGTGGGATGGGCTACGCCGAGGAGTTTGCGGTGAGTCGCTACTACGTTGACGCACGAGTGCTGTCGATCTTCGAGGGCGCCGACGAGACACTCTGCTTGAAAGTGATAGCGCGTCGACTGCTCGAAGGCGCGAAGTAGCTCTACTCGCCGTCGATGGTGAAGGGCTTGTGGACCTCGCCGAGCGTGATGCCGGCCGAGTGCAAGTCCAACTTCTCGCCGCGAGCCTGTTGGGCCCTGAGGGCAGCGCGCTCCCAGCGCTCTTCCACGTGACCGTACTTCCAATAGAGCAGAGCGAACGTCCAGGTCGCCGCGAAGATGCCGACGATGACGAAGCCGGCCCCGTTAATGGAGAACCCGGCCGCGTAGTTCCAAATGCCACCGTGAAGTCTCAACTGGCTCTGGAGAACCTGCAAGAGTTCCAGCGTGCCAATGTAGAACGCGACGAAGACGCTCAGCCCGGTGATCGCAATGTTGTAATAGACCTTGCGCACCGGCTTGGAGAAGGCCCAGCCGTAGGCAAAATTCATGAACGAGCCGTCGATCGTGTCCAGAAGACTCATGCCCGCCGCGAAGAGGATCGGTAAGCTCAGCACCGCCCAGAACGGCAGTCCGCCCGCGACGACCGTGCCAGTCAGCACCAGAAACGCGACCTCGGTGGCGGTATCGAAACCGAGTCCGAAGAGCACCCCCAACGGGTACATCTTCCAGGGTTCATCGATGGAGCGAGCGAGTGGTCCAAAGAATCGCATCATGAAACCGCGTGAGTTGAGGTGCTTCTCCAACTCCGAGTCATCAAAGCGCCCTTGGCGCATCTGCATGAACAGTCGGACAATGCCCCAGAGGATTATGAGGTTCAAGATCGCGATCAGGTAGAGGAAGCTTCCTGAGACGACGGTGCCAATCAGCGTGCCGTAGTGGTGCAGTGGCGAGTTGTTGTTGCGCACCTGGGATCCAAGCGCTCGTGCCCCGAGTCCCAACAGCACCGTGAGACAGATAACGATCGTCGAGTGACCGAGCGAGAAGAAGAAGCCGACGGACATCGGACGCTTTCCCTCGGCCATGAACTTTCTCGTGGTGTTGTCAATCGCGGCGATGTGGTCGGCGTCAAATGCGTGGCGCATACCGAGCGAATACGCGAGGACCCCGGTGCCGACGCCGAGCGCGCCCTTGGTGCCAATGCTGTAGTGATGCGTCGAGGCGAGTATGAGCAGCGTCCAGCCGACCACGTGCAGGAGCGCAATGAAGCCAAACATGGCGTAGAGGCGACGCCATTCACTGGGTGAGAACGAGGCGCGGACTCGACTGCGTCTGGTGGAGCCCGGCGCGAGGGCGGTGGCCATGACCCCACCTTAATGGGAACGAGTCCTATTAAAGAACTTTATTACGCGGTGCGCTTCATCCCTGATCGCGCTCCGCGAGCGACGAACGAGTTCGCGATTTTGGCCGAGGCCTCGTCGATCATCTCGTCGCCGAACATGACCGCACCGGTGTGGTCCTTCTCCGTGGCGACGCGGTAGGCGTCGAGGATGTCGAAGGATTTGTCAAAGAGTTCCTGGCTCGGCGAGTAGACCTCGTTGAGCACGATCGCCTGATCGGGTGTGAGCGCCCACTTGCCATCGAAACCGTAGGAGGCCGAGATCTCTGCCGCGTAGCGCAGCGCCTCGAGGTCGCGGACCTTGAGAAACGGTCCGTCGATCACGTGGAGACCGTGGGCTCGTCCGGCCATCAAGATCTTGGCGAAGACGTAACTGAAGGGATTCGACGGGGCGTGGTGGATCGTCTCGTCGATCGTCGTCACCGGCATGCCGATCGAGGCCGCGAAGTCGGCCGGACCGAACACGATTGACTCCAGCCGAGGTGACGACGCGCAGATCGCCTCCACGTTGATCAGGCCTTCAGCCGTTTCAATCTGGGCTTCGATGCCGACGTGGCCGGGCTCGAGGCCGGCGTTTCGCTCCACCTGCGTGAGGAGTAGGTCGAGCGCTACGACGTCCGAGGCCCGTTGCACTTTGGGGAGCATGACCTCGTCCAGACGCGGCCCCGCGTTCGAGACGACGTCGATCACGTCGCCGTAGGTCCACGGCGTGTCCCACGCGTTCACCCGCACGCACATCACCCGGTCGTCCCAGTCGAGGTTGCGGATCGCCTGGGCCACCTTGGAGCGCGCGGCGACCTTCTCGTTCGGCGCGACGGAGTCCTCGAGGTCGAGGAATGAGAAGTCGGTCGTCGCAGTCGGCGCCTTGGCGAGGAAGCGCTCGGACGACCCCGGCGTCGAGAGGCAAGAGCGACGCGGTAACGAGCGAGAACGATTCGACATGCGCCGAGCCTATTCTCGGGGGACAATCTGTCCGAACAATCGCCAGAATTACCACGAATGTCTCGGTGATTCACCGGCGTTGATCAGGTCTTAGTGAACTTCTTACTCGTTCGCACCAGCACGGGATTGGCCGCAACCAGTAACCTTGTCGCGTGACTGACGTCGTGCGCATTGCGCCTCCGACGCCACGGCCAGCAAGGGAACTCAGGCGCTTCCGATGGATGTTTTCCATTTTGGCTGTGGTCGCAGTGTGTCTTGGCACTGTGACCTTCTCTTCGCATCTCGCCTCGGCCTCGGCCTTGAGCACGGATCGTGCGAGGGCGAACCAACTCCTCAAGCAGATCAATCGGATCAGCGCGCACGTCGACTTCCTCGGACAGAAGTACGACCTCGCCAAGATCAAACTGGACAAGATCGCGAGCGAGATCACGAACACCAAGGCCGACGTCCAGGTCATCAAGAAGAACGTCGCCAAAGGTGACGCGCAGTTGCGCGCCGAGGCGGTCTTCGCCTACGTGACCAACGGGTCGGCGGCGAGCAATAATCCCCTCTTCTCCAACAGCGCCTCGAAGATCGGCGCGACCAACGTGTACAACCAGTTGGCCCAGGGCAACGTCGCGGCGACCCTCTCGAACCTGAAGAACTACAAGATCGAACTGACCCAGGAGCGCAACATCCTGGCCAGTGAGGTCGGCCGGGCGGCGAGCCTCACTCGTTCGGCGGCAAAGTCGTTCCATTCGGCCAGCGTCTATCAGTCGTCGCTCAATCACGCGCTGGCCCAAGTGAAGGGCAACATCGCCACCTTCATCGCCCAGGCCCAGGCGGCCGCGTCGGCCAAGGTAGTCTCGTCGTTCAACGCACAGTCCCTCGCCGACGGCACCACCAATCCCCCACCGGACTCGCGGGCCAACATCGCAATCAACGCGGCAATGCAGTACCTGGGCACCTGGTACGTCTGGGGTGGCGCCAGTCACGCCGGCGTTGACTGTTCCGGACTCATCATGCTCGCTTACCAAGCGGCGGGCATCGACTTCCCTCACTATTCGGGCGCTCAGTACCAAGACACGCTGCGCGTACCGCTCGTCGACATCGAGCCCGGTGACCTGCTCTTCTACGGCTATGACGGCGACCAACACGTCGCGATGTACGTCGGTGACGGCAAGATGATCGAGGCGGAAATGACCGGCACGCGCGTGCACATCGTCCCGGTTCGCCTCGGCTACGGATTCTTCGGTCTCGGTCGCCCGCGGGCCTAGCCGTGTCGGGCGTTCCCACTTCGTTCCACCTCGGCCCTCTCGTCTTTCATACCTACGGCTTTGGTCTCGCGATTGCGGCCTACGTCTGCTATCTCTACGCGCGGCGGCGACTCTCCCACGCCGAATTCGACGTCGCGCCCTTCGGCAAGTTCGCGTTCTCCCTCATCGTCGTCGGTCTACTCGGGGCGCGACTCGCCAACATCGCGACCAATTGGGGCTACTACTCCAACCATCCCGCTCGCTGGATCGCCGTATGGCAAGGCGGAATCGCGAGTTTCGGGGGCATTGCGCTCGCCGTGCCCGTCGGCCTCTACCTGCAGAGGCGGTTGTGGCCCGAGAGTTCGCTCGCCGGATTCACCGATGCACTCGTGCCGGCACTGATTGCGGGATGGGCTCTTGGCCGCGTCCTCGGGCCACAGTTCATGGTGAACGGGGGCGGCCACCTCACGCACCAGTGGTTCGGCATCCACTACGCGGGTCAAGCCGGTAGACGCGTTCCCGTGCCGCTCATCCAAGGAGCGGAGGACATGATTCTCTGGTTCGCGCTGCTCGTCATCGAACATCTGCACCCACGTCGTCACCTCGGCGAACTCACGGGAATCGCCATGATCGTCTGGGGCGTCGTGCGTTCGACCGACGAGCGTTTGCTCCTCGGCCAAGGGTCCCATAGCGGATCCCTCGGCGTTCAGATTGCGGGCATCGTCCTCGCGCTCTCGGGCGCCGTGCTACTCGTGCGCCAGATCAGAGTTGGGCGTTCCACTCCTGATCCGTTAGGCGACCCAGTCGCTCCAGTGTCTCCGTAGGAGCGACGCTTAAGGCAATGCGAGCGTCATCGACGTAACTCACGTGATCGAGACCGAGCCGACGCCACGATTGCAAGATGTTCCGCGTGGGCGCACCACTGGAATAGATCGGCCGCACGAGCAGGCCCTCAGCGCTCGCGGCCACCACGAGGGCCGGCCGTTCTTTGGACTTCTGTTCGGGGGCCGTGGGATCGGCGGCGTCGAACGGGACCTCGACGATGACGACCGTGCCCACCGCCGCGTGCCCCGGATCGAATCGATCGAGTTCCGCAGGCGTAAAGGTCATTGCACGGCGACGTTCCCCGGTCTCGTCCGAGGTACTCCGTGGCTCATTCGAGGTCGCGCGCCCCCGCGGAGTCGCCTTGGTCTTCGTCGGACGAGGGGGGCGCTGGGACGTCGGTCCCCGTTTGCGTTTCTTCTCTTCCTCACGGCGGCGGCGTCGCTGCTCCTTGATTTCGGGGTCGGTCTCTTTCGGCACAACCATTGATGACGCGACCACGACGTCGGGCAGTTCTGGCAGCGTGAGGTCGAGGCGTTCTTCGAGAAGGCGGCGACAGTGCGGCGCCGCCGGGAACCCTTCGGCGATGGCGAACGTGAGTACCGCAACGAGGTCGTCACTCGACGCCCCGCCACGACTGACGGCGTCGATTGCGTCACTGAGCTGTTCGAAATTTGGTGTGTCCGCATGTTCGCCGAGTGCAGCAATCACTTTTTCCAACGGCGCCATCGCGAGTAACTCGAGCAATGCGGTTACCGCGGTAATCGGGGCGGTGACCGCGAAGGTTGTGACATCGTGTCGTTGTTGGAGATTTCGAAGCGGGATGCCCACGACCGCGCTGATTTTCGCGTGGCCGCGAAGGTCAAGCCCGTCGACGACTCCGAGGATCGTTGATTCGTTGATCTTCAATAGTCCACGACGCGAAATCTCGGCAGCGTTACCGGTGGTCGGGGTCATTTTTAGCGCTCCCCTGGCGAGTTCAGTTGACTGGTTCGCGCACCCGCATCTGATGGGGCCCGGATTGAAGAGACGACGTTGAACGTCCTAGATTGAAAGAACGGCGGAGGGACAACGTTGGCCCGATGACAAGAGGACATAGTCCACGCTATCGCGGTCAATCTCGGTTCGACTCCAATGTCTGAGGTGTCGACTGTCGCCACTTTGAAGATTGTGGAAATCTCACGTTGATTTCGGCACGTCGTTTGAAAGGTCGAGAATGGCACTGCTACGGCGTGAGACCACCACAGTACGCGGACGAGGGAGAGGCCTCGCGGCGCGTAGCGAAGAATCCGGCCGTGTCCCGGGGCCCTCGCGTCTTCACGGGAATCTGAGCCGACGTTGACGCTGCTCGAGCGAACTCGACGCGCGACGCCGCTCGGTATCGCCGTCGCCGTCTTGGGCCTGCTCGGAACACTCGTCATGTCAATGCTCGTCGCGCGCACTCACGGCTTTCACCCGTGGACCTTCGCGGGACGCTACACCTACGTGTTCCGTGACCTCTTCGGTCGAGTGACGAACCTCCAAACGCTTCGTCGCACGGGCAACATCTACGTTCCTTTCGGGGTCGAGGCGTTCACCTATCCACCGGGCGCGATTCTCATGTTCTGGCCCCTCGTCTGGCTACCGGCATCGACCATTCCGTTTTTGTGGACGTGGCTGAGCATTCTCAGCCTCGCGGTCTCGGTCGCGGTTTGTCTCCACCACTTGACGCCCCGACACTGGACGACAGATTTTGGAATGGGCTGTTGGCTCGCGCTGGCCTCAATCGTGGTCCTCCCGTCGGAAGTCGAATGTCTCATCTGGGGACAGACGGCGACAATCCTCCTGATGTTCGTCGTGCTCGACTCACTCGTCGTGAAAGGACGCGGTCGCGGAATATTGGTCGGGTTCGCCACGGCCTTCAAGATCTACCCGGTCGTGTTCATCATCATGTGGCTCTGGCGTCGTCAGTTCCGTGAAGCAATCACCGCGTTGGTCACGACCACGGTGACGACGTGCATCGCCTGGGTACTCTGGCCGACGAGTTTCTCAACCTTCATTCGCGTCCTCATCGTCGGTCACAAAGAGTTCGGTCGTTTCGCCAATGGCGGAGCCGCCACGTACGCGAGCTCAAGCATCACTTCGTTCTTCATGCGCGCACCGTTTCACATCGGTTTACTCAACTGGGCCTGGGACGGCGTCTTCTCAGCGCTCGTCATCGCGCTCGGGCTGTGCGCTTCCCAAAAACTGTGGAAGATGGACCGTGAGATCTCAGCGATGGTCTGTGTGATCTACGCCAGCGTCCTCGGCTCCCCAGTCGCTTGGGACCACTACTTTGCGTTCGCGCCGCTGCTCCTACTCATCGTCCGAGAACTCGGGCTGCAGAGTTGGCTTGGCCGAGCGTGCATCCTCGCGCTCGCCAACTTTTGTGTCCCCTGGCTCTTCATCCACAACTCACTGGAGACGTCGACGTATCTCGCCCTCCGTGACTTCATCGCCCGAAACGCAATCCTGTTGACGTCACTCATCGTCCTCACTTCAGTCTTCGCCACGTCTCGACAGTCCGTCCAACAACGGTTCGGCCACATCGAGCGATGGCGAAGAAGGGCGCCTCGCTGAGCGTGTCGTTGACGACTGGCTGGAGTACGAAGCGGTGATCACACGATGAATCAGTCCCTCCCCGAGACATGCGTGAGGCCAGGCCCGACCGCGCGCGAGCGAATCGCTACGTGCCGGCGATTTTGCGTATCTCCTCGTCCATGCCCATGAAGGCGTCCAACGAAACGGCGCGCGGGGTCTCCAGCACGAACGCTCCTCGGCGAGTGATCGCGAGTGCCGACTAGAGCGCGGCGTCCTCGTTCGGATACTCAGTCACGCTCAAGAGGCACGAGTCAGTTGTCAAGACGTACCGCGCCTTTACCTCACCACCGCATGCTGCGACGTAGATGAGTCATCGTCCAATCCCCATTACGTTACGGCCCGACCGACCGAGTATCCGCTTCGAGCACCTGGTTGAAATGCGGGCAAGGGGCACCGATGGTCGGAACGAATTGAATATGCTCTCTCGCCGGCAACGAGATACTTCGCCACAAATTGCTACTTGAGTAGGTGCTTCGCGATGACCACGCGTTGAATCTGGTTCGTACCTTCGTAAATTTGCGTGATCTTCGCGTCGCGCATGAAACGTTCGACGGGGAACTCTTTCGTGAAACCGTAGCCACCGAGCAGTTGCACCGCGTCGGTCGTGACGCTCATCGCCGTATCGGAGGCGAAGGACTTCGCGGCCGCTCCCAGGTACGAGAGGTTGCCATCGGGATCGCCGGCGTCAATGCTCGCGCAGGCCTGGTAGACCAACGCGCGCGCCGCTTCGGTGCGAATCGCCATATCGGCCAACATGAATCGCAGACCTTGTAAGTCGGCAATCGGTCGACCGAAGGCCTTGCGACCCTTCATGTAGTGAGCGGCGAAGTCAATCGCCGCTTGGGCGATGCCGACCGCCTGGGCGCCAATCGTCGGACGGGAGCGGTCCAAAGTGTGCATCGCCATGAGGAACCCTTCACCCTCGTTGCCGATCCGGTGCGACGCGGGGACACGAACATCGTTGAAGACGACCTCGCCGGTCGGCGAGGCGCGAAGTCCCATCTTGTCTTCGTGCTTGGGAAATTCGACGCCGGCACCCTTCTCGACGAGGAAACACGTAATGCCGTGGGTGCGCGCGGTCGGGTCGGTCGTCGCGAACACCGTGTAGGTGTCCGAGACCCCCGCGTTGGTGATCCAATATTTCGAGCCGTTCAACACGTAGTCATCGCCGTCGCGCACGGCGCGACAGCGCATGGCCGCGACGTCGGATCCGGCGTCGGCTTCCGAGAGGCAATAACTCCCCTGGATCTCACCAGACGCAATGCGCGGTAGGTAGGCCTGCTTGATCTCTTCGGAGGCGAAGTTCATGATCGGCAGCATCGCCAGTTTGGAGATCAGGATGGTAACCGACGTCGAGGCGCATCCGCGGGCCAACTGCTCGACCATGATCGCCTGGGTCACCATGTCCGCCCCGACGCCGCCGTAGGCGGCCGGGACCTGCATCGCCGGCAGGTCCATCTTCACGCAGGCGTCGAAACTCTCTTGGGGATAGGTCTGATCGCGGTCGTGCTCGGCGGCGTAGGGAGCGACCTGTTCGTCGACGAAACTTCGCATCACATCGCGAAAAGCCCGTTGTTCTTCGGTGAGGACGAAACTCATGTCACTCCTTTACGAGCTGAGAACTACAGAGCAGATGGGGTACGCGTCGCGACAAGTTCATCACCATCGACGGCGTCGACGAAGCGGCGCTGAAGGACGTAACTGTGCGCGAGACCACGAAACGGTTCACTCAACTGGGAGTCGATCGACGGCGCGTCGCGCAGGCCGTAGAGATTCATGGCGACCTTGACGTCACCCAATTGCGGACCTCGACCGATGAGACTGGCCCGCTTGGCCGCCACGAGACCTACACCGAGGATTACGTCGCGGCGGTCGTGTTCGTGATCAAACGTCAGTTTCGCGCACTCACGTTCGGCGATCGTCAACGCGAACCCCTCACCAGGCGCCTGGGTACCGCGACCCGCTTGACCGGCATCGGGCACGGCGTGCAACAGCCCGGGCTTGGGTGTCCGAGAGAACTCTGACGTAGCGGTCTCCATCGTCGGGCGAACCTGGCCGGTCGCCGAAACAGGGGAAAACGTTGGTTGGGTCACGTACTGAGACTACAACGAGGTCCTTCAGACCTTGGTCAGCCAACTCTCATAGGCCGGTCGCGCACCGCGCACGGCTTGGAAGTACGTCGACTGGATCTCCATCGTTATCGGACCAGGTTTCCCGGCGCCGACGACACGGTCGTCCACCGAGTCGATCGGTACGACCTCGGCGGCCGTTCCGGTGAGGAAGGCCTCGTCGGCAAGGTAGAGGTCGTCACGTCGCATCGCCTCGAAGCTCACGGGGTGACCCAGGTCGTTCGCGATCTTCACGATGCTCGACTGGGTGATCCCGCGCAGCGCCCCGGCTTCGGACGGCGGCGGGCTGATAATCAGGCCGTCGCGCACGATGAACAGGTTCTCGCCCGTGCACTCGCTGACAAGTCCGTCGGTACCGAGCATGATCGCCTCGTCGTAGCCGGCCTTCACCGCTTCGAGTTTGGCCAGGCACGAATTCACGTAGCCGCCGACGGTCTTAGAAGCCGTCGGCATCGAGTTCGGGTGGTGACGGGCCCAGGACGAGATCTTCATCCGGACGCCCTTCTCGAGACTGTCGGCGCCGAGGTACGCGCCCCAGGGCCATACACCGATCACGACGTTGGTCGGCGCGCCCATCGGGTTCACACCCATCTCGCCGTAGCCGAGGTAGATGAGTGGTCGTATGTAGCACCCGTCGTTCATCTCGTTCACGCGCACGGTCTCGACCGCGGCGTCGCACAGCTCGTCGAGGGTGTAGGGGACTTCGATCATCAAGATCTTGCAACTGCGAAGCAGTCGTTCCATGTGCTCGCGCAGTCGAAAGATCGCCACTCCCTGGGGCGTTTTGTAGGCACGAATCCCCTCGAAGGCGCCCATGCCGTAGTGCAGCGTGTGACTGAGTACGTGCGTGGTCGCGTTCTCCCAGTCGACCAGCGCTCCGTCCATCCAGATCTTCTTCGTGGGGGTTAAGGCCATTTACAACCTTCCAATTAGATTTTTCGTGATCCCGACCGTGCCCAGCACGGCGACGTCACCGTCAAAGTCTGCCACCGCTTGAGCAATGCGTCGTGCGGCCGCCACTTCTCCCAGGTGCTCGAGCATGAGAACGGCCGACGACACCGCGGCCAAGGGATTGGCCTTACCGGTGCCCACGATGTCGTGCGCCGCGCCGTGGACCGGCTCGAAGAGCGAGGCGCCGGTGCGCGCGGGGTTCAGATTTGCGCTCGCGGCGAAGCCGATGCCGCCGGTGACCGCACCGGCTAAGTCCGAGAGAATGTCGCCGAACAGATTGTCGGTCACGATGACGCCGTAGCGCTGTGGACTCTCGACGAGATAGATGCACGCGGCGTCGACGTGGTTGTAGTCGACCGCGACGCTCGGGAACTCCGCGCCCACTTCGCTGACGACGCGAGACCAGAGGTCGCCGGCGAAGGTGAGCACGTTGGTCTTGTGCACGAGCGTCAACCGAGGAGCATCGAGTGACGCGGCCCGCTCGAAGGCGTAGCGCACGCAACGCTCGACGCCGAATCGCGTGTTGACCGATCCCTGGGTCGCGACTTCGTGTGGTGTCCCGCGTCGAAGGATCCCACCTTCACCGGCGTAAGGCCCTTCGGTGTTCTCGCGCACGATGGCGAACTCACAACCAGTCGCCATCGAACCGGCGACGCCGCGAAACGGTCGGTAGTTGATGTAGAGGTCGAGACCGAAGCGCATCCGAAGCAGCAAACCGCGCTCGAGCACTCCGCCCGGAATCCGCGTGTCGCCGATCGCTGGACCGACCGCCCCCAGCATGATCGCGTCGTAACCGCGAAGTTCCTCCAACGTGGCGTCATCGAGGACGAAGCCGTCCTTCAGATATCGAGCGGCGCCCAGTTCATAGGTCGTCGTCGTGAGCTTCACACCAGCGGCACGAACGACGTCGAGTGCCGCGGCGGTGACCTCGGGCCCGACGCCGTCGCCACCGATCACCGCCACGCGGTGGGTGCGTTCGTTGCTCACGGGCCGTCTCCTTCTTTGGTCTATTTTGCTCGCCCGCCTGTATCCGTAGCAAACCGGCGCGAAGGTCCCCGCAGGTCCCACCGGTAGAATCGTTATCTCTCTACTAGACGAGAAGGCTATGGCCGGCGAAATCCACCGCATCACCCAAGAGACACTCGACAAGCTTCAGGCCGAGTACGACGAACTGACGACCGTGGGCCGCACCGAAATCGCCCGCGTCATCGAGTCGGCTCGACTCCTCGGCGACCTTTCGGAGAACGGGGACTACCACGCCGCCAAGGACGCCCAGGGCAAGATGGAATCGCGCATCCGCCAGATCGACAACGTGATCCGCAATCACGAAATCGTCGAGCGCGACGAGAACTCCAACACCGTCGAACACGCCACCATCGTCCAGATCGTCTACGAGGGCGACAGCGACGATGAGCGCCAGGAGTTCTTCATCGGATCGATCGAAGAGAAGCCCGACGGCGTGCTCGTGGCCTCCCCCACCTCACCGCTGGGCAGCTCACTGCTCGGTCACGCCGTCGGCGATGAGGTCGAATACGAAGCACCGTCAGGCGTACTGCGCCTCAAGATCGTGGGAATTCGCTAAGTGTCCGCCAGCCGGACCCTCTACGAAAAGATCTGGGAAGACCACGTCATCGAGTCTCCCGGCGAGCAGACGTTGCTCTATATCGACCTGCACCTCGTCCACGAAGTAACGAGTCCCCAGGCCTTCGAAAGCCTTCGAATGAACGGTCGAGGTGTCCGTCGACCCGAGCGCACCCTGGCGACCGCGGATCACAACGTGCCGACCGATCCGATCTCGACGCCGGTGAGCGATCCGGTGTCACGACGCCAGCTCGAGGCGCTCGAGGAGAACTGCGAAGAGTTCGGCATCACCGTCTTTCCACGGGGACATGAGAATCAGGGGATAGTCCACGTGATCGGCCCGGAACTGGGTGTGACCCAACCCGGCATGACGATCGTCTGCGGAGATTCGCACACGTCGACTCACGGCGCATTCGGTGCGCTGGCTTTCGGAATCGGCACCAGCGAAGTCGAGCACGTGCTCGCGACCCAAACGCTCCCGCAACAAATGGCCAAGTCGATGGCCGTCACGCTGGAGGGCAGGGTGCGACCGGGCGTCTCAGCCAAGGACATCGCGCTCGCCATCGTTTCGACGCTCGGCACCGGTGGCGGCGCCGGCCACGTCATCGAGTATCGGGGTGACGCGATACGTGAGCTCTCGATGGAAGGTCGGATGACGGTGTGCAACATGAGTATCGAAGCGGGCGCGCGTGCCGGACTGGTCGCCGTGGACGACACGACCATCGAGTATTTGCGCTCGCGACCGAGCGTCCCGAAGGGCGACGAGTTCGAGACCGCCGCCGAACGCTGGCGGACGTTCGTAAGTGACGACGACGCAACGTTCGACGACGAGGTGGTCCTGCGCGCCGGGGACATCGTTCCTTCGATCACGTGGGGCACGAATCCGGCGCAGGTCGTCTCACTCGACGGCGTCATTCCGTCGCCCGACGAGATGGACGACCTCGACGAGAGGGCGACGACGGAGCGCTCGCTCGCCTACATGGGTCTCACCCCGGGCACACCCGTGCGCTCGATACCGATCGACGTGGTGTTCATCGGTTCGTGCACGAATTCGCGTATCGAGGACCTGCGCGCCGCCGGCTCGCTCGCTCAGGGTCGCCAGGTCGGCAAGGGCGTTCGCGCCCTGGTCGTACCGGGCTCGCACCGCGTCAAGCGACAGGCCGAGGCCGAGGGTCTCGATCAGATATTCCTCGACGCGGGCTTCGAGTGGCGAGAGCCCGGCTGTTCGATGTGTCTGGGAATGAACCCGGACCAACTCGGCGCCGAAATGCGTTGTGCGTCGACGTCGAATCGAAATTTCGAAGGTCGCCAGGGCCGCGGGGGTCGCACGCACCTCGTCTCTCCGGCGATCGCGGCGGCCAGCGCGATCATGGGTCGATTCGCGTCGCCTGACGAGTTGTCGTGAAACCCGTTCGCGTCGTCGAAGGGCGGGCCGTCCCGCTTGAGCGTTCGGACGTCGACACCGACCAGATCATTCCGTCGGACTGGTTGAAGCGAGTCGAGCGCACCGGTTTCGGCCGAGGACTTTTCAGTGAGTGGCGTGACGACCCCGGTTTCGTACTGAATCGGCCGGACTTCGTCGGCGCGAGCGTCTTGATAGCGGGCCCACACTTCGGTATCGGTTCGTCACGCGAACACGCGGTGTGGGCGCTGATGGACTACGGATTCGAGGCGATCATCGCGCCGTCCTTCGGCGACATCTTCGTCAACAACTCCTCGAAACAGGGTCTCGTCATCGTCGAGCTCAACCTCGTCGACGTCGAGGAGTTGATGGCACTCATCAACGCTGATCCGACGCGACTCGTCGTGGTCGACGTCGATCAACAACGAGTGGAGGTCCCCGAGGCCGGCTTCCAACGCCACTTCGAGATCGATTCGATGACCCGCGAGCGCCTGCTCAACGGTTGGGACGACATCAGCCTCACCCTGCTGCGCGAGGCGGAAATCGCCGACTTCGAATCGACCGAAGAGGCGCCGAGCCTCAAGGGGATCTTCGACGACGCGGGCCACGTGCGCTGAGTGCGCATCTCTGCCAACACTTCGTTTCCGTCTACCATTTTTTGAACCTACCGACAGGAGACGCCGTGAGTCGATTCCCTTACCTCGACGAGTACCAAGTGCACCGCACGATGCCCGATGAGGGAACCGCGCGCGAGGAAATCCTCGCCATGATGAGCGACATGGCCTCACGTGAGAACGTCGTGTGGGAAGACGGACGGTGCTCGGGCACGATGTACTGCGGTGATCACGACCATTACGACTTCTTGAACGCGGCCTTCTCGAACTTCTCGTACGTGAACACGCTCCAACGCGACATGTGCCCGAGCGCCACCAAGTTCGAGGCCGAGATCATCGCCATGACGCTCGACATGCTCGGCGCGGAGTCGTTGGAGGGGAAGAATCCGGGCGGTCTCGTGACCTCGGGCGGCTCGGGTTCGATCGCCCACGCGGTACTCGCCTACCGAGAGGCAAATCCGAGCGTGGCGCGCGCGAACATGATCAAACCCGAGACCGCGCACCCGGCCTTCGCCAAGGCGGGACACCTCTTCGGCGTGGACATGAAGATCGCGCCCGTCGACCCGGTGACACTCCAGGTCGACGTCGAATGGGTGCGTGCGAACATCGACGCCAATACCATGGCGCTCGTCGGTTCGGCGCCCAACTACGGCTACGGCACGATCGACCCGATCACCGAACTCGGTGCGCTCGCGCTGGAACACGGAATCGGACTCCACGTCGACGGGTGCCTGGGCGGATTCCTCCTGCCCTTCGGCCGCGAACTGGGCTTTGACGTCGCGGCCTTCGATTTCACCGTGCCCGGGGTCACGACTATTTCGGCGGACACCCATAAGTACGGCTACGCGTTGAAGGGCACGAGTGTGCTCGCCTTCGCTGACCAGGCGCTTCGCAATTCGCAGTACTTCTACCTGACGGACTGGTCCGGCGGGAAGTACTGCTCACCGGGCATGGACGGGTCACGTTCCGGCGGACTCTTGGCCGCCACGTGGGCCGCGATGATCAGTCTCGGTCGAGCGGGCTACTTGCGGTACGCGAAGGCGATCTTCGAGACGTCAGCCGCGATGCAGGACGCGATTCGCACTCACCCATCGCTACGAATCATGGGTACGCCAAGCTTTCTCTTCTCGTTCACCTCGGACGACTTCGACGTCTATCTCGTCAACGATTTCTTGCGCACCAAGGGATGGCGGATGAACGGCCAGCAGTACCCTAACGCCATCCATATGGCCGTCACTCGTCCCCAGACCCAGCCGGGCGTCGTCGAGCGATGGACGAGTGACCTCGCCGAAGCCGTCGCGTACGCCGAAGCCCACCGTGACGAACCGGCCAAGTCCGGCGCCATCTACGGCGGTGTCGCCGGCGGCATGAGCGCCGAGGCCGACGAATTCATCCGGGCCGTGATGGCCGACATGATGGACCAACAGGCCTCCATTCCCCCTGCATGAGCGATGAACTCTGTCTCAGCATCGACCTGGGAACGGGTGGCCCGAAGATCGGGCTCGTAAGCCTCGACGGCGAGCTCCTCGACTACGAACTCCACGCGGTTGCAACGACGTACACGAGTGACGGGGGCGCGACCCAGGATCCACAGCTGTGGTGGACACTCATTTGCGACACGACCCGACGACTCATGGGTCGAGCGGACGTCACGAAGGAACGCGTGAGGGCCGTCGCCGTCACCGGGCAGTACGCGTCGACGGTGCCGGTCGATGCGAACGGCGTTCCGACCGGACCTTGTTCGATGTGGCTCGACACCCGCGGACGCGAATTCTCGCGCCGGGCCATCGGTGGACCCGTCGAGGGCTACAGCCCGCGAAAGATCCTGCCCTTCGTGCGAAAATCCGGCGGCGGGCCCTCGCCCTCCGGAGCCGACCCGATCGGGCAGATCTTGTATCTCATGAACCGCGAACCCGACGTCATGAGCGCGACGCGCTGGATGATGGAGCCGGTTGACTATCTCACGATGCGATTCACGGGCGTGGCGTCAGCGACTCACGCGTCGCGCCTGGCGAGCTGGTTGACGGACAATCGCGTACTCACGCGATACGAATACGACGACCAGCTCCTCCGGATCGTCGGCCTCGATCGACGACTCCTCCCGCCGCTACAACCAATTGGCAGCGCCGTGGGAACGGTCGCGCGTGACGTCGCCGAGAGTCTCGGACTGGCGACTGACACCATCGTGATTACGGGCATACCGGACCTTCACGCCGCAGCGATCGGGTCAGGCGGCACCGGCCTGTACGACACCCACGTCGCGCTTTCCACCACGTCGTGGATCAGTTGCCCAGTGCCCAAGAAGAAGACCGACCCCATCCACTCAATCGCGGCGATTCCGGGACTCACGAACGATTCATATCTGATAATCGACAATCAAGAAACGGGTGCCAAGTCACTCGAGTGGCTGCGAACCCTCCTCGCGGGCACGGGAGCACCGATGCGCTATGACGAGATGACCGCGCTCGCGGCGAGTTCACCACCGGGCGCCAACGGCGTCCTCTTCACACCGTGGCTCGCCGGTGAACGCTCGCCGATTGGCAATATGCACCTGCGCGGTGGGTTCACGAACCTCGCGCTCACCACGTCGACCGCCGACCTCATTCGCGGCGTGCTCGAGGGCGTGGCCGCGAACAGCGCGTGGTTACTCGGCTACGTCGAAAAGTTCGCCGGGAGGGAGCTGACGCCACTGCGACTGCTCGGGGGTGGCGCTCAGTCCAGTGAGTGGTGCCAGATCTACGCCGATTCCCTCGGTCGAGCCGTCGAACAGGTTCCCGACCCGATGGTCGCGCAACTTCGCGGCGCGGCGCTCTTGGCGGCGATCAACCTGGGCCGCCATCACCTCGATGACGTCGCGGGACTTCGCCCACGCGGTCGAACGTTCACACCCAGCGAGGACGTCGCCGAGCTCTATCGCGTCCGACGACAGCAGTTTCCGTCGCTCTACGCGCGCGACAAGCGATGGTCGCGCCACGTCAGTTGACGCGTGGTGGACGTTCGCGAGCAGGTCAAGACTCGCTCGCCACTTGGTACGGTTCTCCCATGCGATGTTCGTGGGCCGAAGGTGATGAGATGCGCACCTACCACGACGAAGAGTGGGGCGTCCCGCTGCACGGCGACGCGAAACTCTTCGAACTGCTCACCCTCGAAGGAGCCCAAGCCGGGCTCAGTTGGCTGACAATTCTCAAGCGCCGCCCCGGCTACGTGAAGGCCTTCAAGAAGTTCAACCCGAAGGTCGTCGCGGCCTTCACCGTCACCGACGTCGAGCGACTGCTGGAGAACGACGGCATCATTCGCCACCGCGGCAAGATCGAATCGACCATTAACAACGCGGGCGCCGTTCTTAATCTTCAAAGGAGCGGCTCGAGCCTCGATGAACTCTTGTGGTCCTTCGTCGATAACACACCGCTCCAGCGCAATTGGACTCGTGACCCCAACGCCCCGGCCTCCACTCCTGAGGCCACGCGAATGAGCAAGGAGCTGAAGATGCGGGGTTTCCGCTTCGTCGGACCTACGACCTGCTATTCGCTCATGCAGGCCGCTGGCCTCGTCAACGATCACAGTCCCACGTGTTTCCGCTACGCCGAAGTTCGTCCGCTGCGCTAGCCCGGGGGCTTTCGAATTCGTGAATGTTTTGTCGGCGGGTTCGCGGGCAGTTTCGACACGGCGTCGTGACCGTCCAGAAAATATCTCGAGGGACGATCGATCTCTCGTGCGAGGCCGACTCGTTTCGACTGTCTCGTGGGCGAATCGTTCGTATCCTGACGTGGTCGATGGAACGTGAGATATCGTCCTTCCCCGCCGCAGCAATCGAGTCCGTTGTCAGCGCCGGTGATACCGAGGCCTCTGGTGAGATTGCCCGGACCGCGAAGGGCCACCGACTCTTCGTCGCCCTCGGGCGTGGGAACGATGAGCTCGGCGGCCCGCAGTAACACCGCGGTCGCCGTGCCCTCGGGCTCGGTCACGACGTTCATGCACCAATGCATGCCGTAGATCAAATACACGTAGAGGAAGCCCGCCGGTCCGAACATGATCGCGCTGCGCTTGGTGGGCCCGCGAAAAGCGTGCGACGCCGGATCGTCGCTCCCGCCGTAGGCTTCGGTCTCGACGATGAGCGCGCGGCGCTCCTGTCCAGCGTCGTGGAGGACGAGCCACGATCCAACCAAGTCGTAGGCGACGTCATCGGGAGGTCGCTCGAAGAAGCGCCGAGTCACGGGCGCGCGAAGTTTCACGTTGCTCATTCTTCCTCGTCACTCGGCTCAATGGCGCCCTTTGACCATCGACCGACGACGACGAGATGCAAGGACGACGCGCTTAGATTGTGACGCCTGCGGGAACGGGCAAACTCTCTTGTTGGAATGACAGTTTGTGTGCGGGCATGGGTCGACTGATGAAGTAGCCCTGAGCGACGTCACAACCGAGTTCGCTCAAGAGATCCAGCGTGGCGACGTCCTCGATCCCTTCGGCCACCACTCGTAACTCCATATCGTGGCCCAATTGGATCGTGGCGCGTACCAACTCGAGATCGCGTTCGTTGCCGTCACCGCTGAGTCCGGTGATGAACTCGCGGTCGAGTTTCAACTCACCCACCGCCAGAGAGCTGAGGTACGCCAGCGACGTGAAGCCCGCTCCGAAGTCGTCAATCGACACGACGATTCCGTTTTTCTTCAACGCCTCGATCACCGCCTTGGAGCGAGCGAAGTCGGTGATGATGCTGGTCTCGGTGATCTCGACGATGAGAGCGCTGCCGGGCAGATTGTGTTGAAGAAGAAGATTCGTGACGAGATCGACGAACCCCTCTTCTAAGAGGTTCGTCGTCGTGATGTTGACCGACATCATCAAATTGCGTCCGGCATCTCGCCACGTCGCGCATTGGGCCAACGCCTCGGAAAGCACCCAGTGCGTCAGTTCTTGCATAAGACCGGCGTCTTCAGCCAGTGGCAAGAACTTCAACGGTGGGACCAGTCCGAGGGTGACGTGGGGCCAGCGGATGAGGGCTTCGACGGCGAGGATTTCACCGGTGTGGAGATTCAATTGCGGCTGATAGTGCAGTACGAAGTTTCCTTCTTCGACCGCCACCCGTAACTCTTCGGCCAGATTGAGCTTCTGCTCGCCACCGTCGATCTCCTGGTCGTAGAACACGTACGGGATACTGCCCAATTTGGCGCGGTACATCGCGGTATCCGCACACCACGTCAGTCCGATCGCTTCGGAGGCGTCGGACGGCGCGAGGGCGATGCCGATACTGGCGCCCACGCTGGCCTTCATCTTTTGCAAGATGAATGGTTCGCGGATCGCTTTCAGGATCTCCTCGGCGGTGGCCTCGGCGGTGGCTTCGTCGGCATCAATCAAGACCACCGCGAGTTCGTCGCCCCCCAAGCGAAAGACCGAACCGGTCGCGGGCACCACCCGGTTCAATCGCGGTCCGAGTTGGCGTAACAACTCGTCGCCCGCCGGATGTCCGAAGGAGTCGTTGATCTCCTTGAATCGATTGAGGTCGATGAAGAGGAAGGCCAAATTCCGCGACGTGGTCCACGGATTGGCGTAGTCCGCGAAGAACGTCTCCAGGACGTGGAAGAGATAGCGACGGTTGCCGAGGCCCGTCAGTTCATCGGTTTGGGCCTGACGGTGGCGCTCTTCGGTCAAGATGCGCAGGTCTCGCGCCGACAGGGTCAATCGCAGTCCCGCGGCCAACAGTGTCGCCGTTGCCAACCACAACGCCACCCACGTCACCGTGTGCACGTAGCCGATCAAGAGAATCACCAGGCCACTCATCGCGGCCGCGCTCGGCAGCGCGACGCCAGCGATGCGTTGCGCTCGTAGCGGATCGAGCGTACGTGGTTTCAGCCACACGGACATCGACATGAGCAGAATCGAAGCCGGCCAGGCGACGGCATTAAAGTCCGTACCGAGTTTCGACGCGAAGATCGTCGAGGACGAAAAGAGGTTGGCGGTGTCGCCGATCACGTTGAGTGAGATTCCCGCCGCGAGTAAGTACCACGCCAACGTGGAACGGCCGGCGAGCAGCACCGTACCCCCAATGACCAACGAAAGCAACAAGAGGTCCCCGATGGGGTACGCCAGGTTGGTGGTCGCGGTGGCCACGCTGCCACCCGCGGCGTGCAGGATGCCGTGGAACGCGAAGGCCGCACAAATGGCGGCCGCACCCAACCCCGCCACGACGCCGTCAAGCCAGTTGGGCCGCGAAAGCCGACCCATCGCGGTGCGCAGCAGCTGCACCGTGGCGACGTAGGCCAAGGGATAGAACCCGATGTAGAAGACATCCGCGAGCGACGGCACCGAGGGCGTGTTTCCGCCGAGCGACTCAATGGTCAAGAAGACGTCGCCCAGCGACCACGACAGGAGGCCAATTCCCAGCGCGAGCGGGGCGACTCGGCCGGGATTCTTATCGAGTCCGCGAACGATGCAGATCAGCGACGCCGCCACTTCGATGGCGCACACGACCCAGCCGTCGAGCCACGTCCAATTCGAATGGGGACCACGCACGAACAGTGAGATCAGATACATGACGACCATGACGCCGAGGACGGCGAACGCCGTCCACGCGTAAGGCGAAAGATCCTGGATTCGCGATGAGAACTCCGGCGCTTCGCCGACGCGAGGCGGAACGGGGACGACCTTCACAGTCGACGATTCTGCGTCGAAGCGGCGCACGTAACGAAAATGACTCGGGCGAATATCCTCTTCGGTATCGTCAGCCATTTCCCGACCTCCTGACAGTCTTCGTTCGGAAGAACCGTGGCAAAACCCTGCGACAGGTGCGACGCCAGACCAACGCTTTTTCAACGGTAGTGCGTGATGCGTGAAAAAGTGGACATCCTCAAAGAGGTTGCTCAACAATCCGAGCCAACCGACGTCCGTCAAAGTCGGTACGCGCAACCGTCCCAGTACGCGACCAAATGAGGTCGGCGTCGCCCACGCGCTTCGACGCTCACTTTTGTTGGTAGGACCGAGCCGAGGTGAAAGAGACGAATTTCGGGATTCTCCCCGTTCAACTTTTCGAACCGGTCGAAGTCTCGGTGGGCGCTCGTGTCGGCGTCGAGAAAGCTCAGCCCACCGGAGCAGCATCGATTGTGTCGCACGCGCAAGTACAGGGTCCCGCCGTTCGTCGCCACGTATTCGCGCGCTTGGTCGCTGTCCGTGACTTCAATACTGCGGAGCTCGCTGCAATCACGTACCCGGTCTTAACCTCGGCCGAGAAGTGATCAGCGGCGTTGCGATACATTCGAAATTGCGAATGAACCAAGGAGGCGCCATGTCGTTGGAATCGTTTCCCCGCTACCCGCTCATGTTCGGCCCGTCGCCGATCCAGCGGCTCGATCGACTGACCGAATACCTCGAGGGCGCCACCGTGTGGGCCAAGCGTGACGACGTCAACTCAGGACTCGCCTTCGGTGGCAACAAGACCCGAAAGCTCGAGTATCTCGTCGCCGACGCGCTGGCGAGCGGTTGTGACACGCTCGTATCCATCGGAGGTGTGCAATCGAATCACACGCGACAGGTCGCCGCGGCGGCGGCCAAGACCGGGATGAAGTGCGTCCTCATCCAAGAGAGTTGGGTGAACTGGCCCGATGTGACCTACGACCGCGTGGGTAACATCCTGCTCAGTCGCTTGATGGGGGCTGACGTTCGTCTCGTGCGCGCGGGCTTCGGCATCGGATTCAAAGAGAACTGGGAAAAGGCGATCCTCGAGATCGAAGATCGTGGGGGAAACCCTACGCCATCCCGGCGGGCGCGTCGGACCATCCCCTCGGCGGACTCGGCTTCGCCGGATGGGCGCACGAGGTCGAGCAACAAGAGGTCGAACTCGGCGTGGCCTTTGACTACGTCTTCGTGTGTTCGGTGACCGGTGGCACGCAGGCCGGCATGGTCGCCGGTTTCGCCCAGAGCAACGATCCGCGAACGGTCATCGGCATTGACGCCTCGGCCAAGCCCGACGAGACATGGGAACAGATTGCGCGCATCGCACGCTCGACCGCGAAACTCATCGGCGTCGAACGAGAGATCCCCGACGAGGAGATCATCCTCGACGACCGATTTCACGCCGGCACCTACGGGATACCCGATGAGCGCACACTCGACGCGATGCGACTCGGGGCTTCATTAGAGGCGATGATCACCGACCCGGTCTACGAAGGCAAATCCCTCGCCGGTTTGATCCACATGGTCCAGGACCGCGAGATACCGCCCGACGCCAACGTGCTCTTCGCCCACTTAGGAGGCCAGCCGGCCCTCAACGCCTACGCCAGCCTGTTCCAGTGAATCGGTGAGTACGTCTCTCGTTATCAGCGTTCCTGACGCTTTGGCGCGCGGAGCCCTGGGCGATATTCCCAGTGACGTTGAGGTCGTGGAGTGGGACATGTCCGGACCGGCACCACGACAGCACATCGACATCGTGGTGCCGCCGTACTTGAAGTCGTGGGAATGTCTCACGCATCTCGACGGTCTCGACGTGGGACTCGTGCAGTGTCTCACGCTCGGTTACGACGGCGTCGCCGACTTCCTTCCGAAGAACATGGTGTTCGCCAATGCCGCTTCGGTCCACGAGACGTCGACGGCAGAAATGGCGATGGCGTTGATTCTGGCGTCACAGCGTTACATTCCGGATTTCGTTCGTGCCGCCGAGGCCGGCACGTGGTCGCCCTCGTGGCACCTCAGCCTCGCCGATCGCACGGTCCTCCTCGTCGGTTACGGCGGCGTCGGTCGCGCTATCGAGTCGAGGCTCCTGCCCTTCGAAACGACGGTCCTGCGTCTCGCTCGTCACGAGCGCACCGACGAACGCGGCCGCGTGTACGGCCCGGAGTCATTGCGCGAGCTCTTACCGATATCCGACATCGTGGTCATCGCGGTGCTCCTCGATGAGAGCACGCATCACCTCGTGGACGCGGAGTTCCTCTCGCTGATGCCCGACGCCAGCCTGTTCGTGAACATCTCGCGCGGTGGAGTCGCCGACACCGACTCATTGCTCGCTGAAGCGCGGAGCGGACGAATCCGTCTCGCCCTCGACGTGACCGATCCGGAGCCGCTGCCCGATGGACACCCACTCTTCGGTCTGACGAACGTACTTATCTCACCGCACGTGGGAGGAATGAGTTCCGCCGCCCTGCCGCGGATCACGCGACTCGTTCACCAACAGATCGAACGAATGCGTCGAGGCGAAGGTCCGTTGAACGTGGTGCTGCGAACCTAATTCACGCTTCGCCCACGACGGTCAGATAGACGTCACAAAGGTTCCAACCAGTCCGACCGCCGGTTATGAGTTGTCCCAGTTCCTTCAGCGCTGAATAACTGTCACTCTCTTCAACAACCCTCAACCATTCGATGCCCCGCTCACGAGCGCGACGCACCGTCTCGTTATCCGACCAACCACCAGCAATGCCCTTGACGAAGTCTCGTCCATCCGTGGCGCGACCGACGGCAATTGCGTCGCGCTTTTGACCGTCGAGCACTTCGGCCATCCGCCACGCGAACTCCTGACAGCGACCGCCGACGCCCGAGGCGCGAACCCGCAGGGTCACCTCGCCAACTCCCAGAATGCAGAACGGACCGGTGCCGGTGGTATCCAACGAAAGTCGTTCGGCCATCGAGTCCACGAGCTCCTGGACATCGCCGTGCAACGAAACGCCCATGTCGATCACCCGATAACCGCGTCGGATTGCCTCTTGGGTCGCGGCGATCAACACACGAGCCGGCTCGGCGACTACCCGATTCTCGTGGACGGTCGTGACCGCTTCGCCCATCAGATCGCCACGCTGTGCGCACGCTTCGAGGATCTTCGCGGCCAACGGTCCCGAACGTAAACCAATGGTTTCGAGCAGGGATTGCACCTCGTCAATATTTGGGTCGTAGTCGAACGTCAATCCCGACGCCACCCAGCGCTCCCCCGAGACCACGTTGTCGACCATGATCAGGGCGAGCGAGTGGGGCGTTCCAACATTGCGAAGGACCGCGCCTCCGGCGATTCGCGAACTCGCCGCACGCAGTTGGTTGAGAGTCGTAATGTTCGCACCGGTTTCGAGGACCGCGGTGAACAAATCGTGAAGGTCGTCGAGGTCCACTGGCGATTGAGGCAGGGCGCAGAGGCTGGACGCTCCGCCGGAAATCAGGAAGATCGTGCATTCGGCATTCGTTGGACTCTCCAAGAACTCGACGAGGCGCTCGCCGGCGAGCAGGCTGCCCAGGCCCGGCAGAGGGTGCTCGCCAATGATGAACTCGACGTCCGAATCGAGCGAGAACGCCGGCCCCTCATCGACGATGACGAGCTGACGACGTACGAGTTCTCCCAGAACGTCGTGTGTGGCCGACGCCATTTCGCGCGCGGCCTTGCCCACTGCGACGACGTCGACCGACGAGTGGGAAAAGCCAGATAACCGAATCTCCATTTCGATCAAGTCTCGGAGGTTGAGCGAGCCCGACCAGGCTCCACTGATGGCGAGTGCGTCGTCCAAGATCTCGGTCGTCACGCGTACCTTCCATCGGGCGTAACGTCGACGCGAACGAAGCCGCCCGACGACCGTGGGCGCTGAAGTTCGACCTGGATTCTCACGTCGACGGTGCGAACACCTCTCGTGCGATCAAGTCCTGGCGTGACTGCGTGTGGCGCCACGTCGCGAGCAGGGCAATGGCGAGGTTGGCGAGTCCGGCGAACGCGGTCGCGGTGAGCGCCGCCCACAGGTGCACACCGGTGTAGTACAGAATCCAGAGAGTGCACCCGAGCGCTCCGACGAACCACGAAGTCGCGGATACGCCCGTCGCGTCGGGGTGACGCACCAACTCAATGAGTTGCGGTGCACGGTTGATCGTCATGGCCACGCCCGTGCCGAAGACACCACCGGCCCACCCCCACAGCAGTGTCGGCATAACACAACACACGACGAAGTAGCCGAGCGCCCTCACCGGTACAACCCACCGGCGCCAGGGCGCCAGTCGAAAGAGGATCGAAAGTTGTATCGGCAAAATCAACGCACTGCCGAGGACGACCTCATCCGAGTGGGCCACAAAGCCGTAGGTGATCCAGAAACAACCCATATACACAAAGAGAACCCAGGTCGCGAGCGAGACGCCTTCGACACCCAACGCTCGCACCCGGCGCAACTGATACGAGGTCCCGACGACACCGCTCGCAACGGCCAGCCACCCCATCGAGATCGTGATGGAGTGGTAAGTCATTACTCGAGTTTAATGGCGACGATTTCTATCGACGGCGATTTGCGGCAGATATGACGGCTTCGAGTGATGCGTCGAGGATCGACGAACTCATTCCGACACCCCACCACGTGGTGCCGTCATCGCCCTCGGCTTCGACGTACGCAACCGCCGACGCGGCCGAACCCGACGTCAAGGCGTGCTCGGAGTAGTCACGGACGCTGAATTTCACGTCCATCTCGGTACGCAGGCCATCCATGAGCGCGTCGATCGGACCGTTGCCCTCGCCCTTCACGGTGACGTGATGACCGTTCACGACCAACTGGGCGAAGATACGGGTGCTGGCCTGGTCGGCCGAGACCTCGCTCGAGAGCAATTGAATCGTCGGGTTTTCGGGCTGGTACGTCGTCGTGAAGACGTCCCAGATCTCGGCCGGCGAGATCTCGGTGCCGGTCGCCTCGGTCAACTCCTGTACCTGCTTGGAGAACTCCACCTGCATCGCGCGCGGTAGGTCGAGGCCGTGCTCGGCGCTCAACAGGTAGGCGACACCGCCCTTGCCGGATTGGGAGTTCACGCGGATGATCGCCTCGTAGGTACGTCCCGTGTGCTTGGGGTCGATCGGCAGGTACGGCACCGCCCAGACGTCGTAGGTGTCGCCGATTGCCAGCATTCCCTTCTTGATGGCGTCCTGATGTGATCCGGAGAACGCGGTATAGACGAGCTCGCCCACATAGGGGTGGCGCATATGCACCGGCAGACGATTGGCGTATTCGGCGACGTGACGCGCCTTGTCGATGTCACGGATGTCGAGTTCGGGGTCCACCCCCTGGGAGAAGAGATTGAGCGCCAGGTTCACGACGTCCACGTTGCCCGTGCGCTCGCCGTTGCCAAAGAGCGTGCCCTCGACCCGGTCGGCGCCGGCGAGGACACCTAGTTCGGCGGCCGCGACGCCGGTTCCGCGGTCGTTGTGCGGATGCAGGGAGAGCACGACACTGTCGCGGCGATTGACGTGACGAAGGAACCACTCAATGGCGTCGGCGTAGAGATTGGGCGTGTACATCTCGACCGTGGCCGGGAGGTTCAAGATCAACGGCCGCTGAGGCGTGGGATCAATGACCTCGATCACCGCGTTGCAGACCTCGAGCGCGTAGTCGAGCTCGGTACCGGTGAAACTCTCGGGCGAGTACTCGTAGTAGAACTCGGTCGCCGGCGACATCGACTCGAGGGTTCGACAGAACGCGGCCGCGTCCGTGGCGATCTTTTGGACGCCGGCCTTGTCGAGACCAAAGACCACGCGCCGCTGCAATGTCGAGACCGAGTTATAGAAGTGGATGATGGCGCGAGGCGCCCCGATCACCGATTCGTAGGTACGACGGATGAGGTCCTCGCGGCACTGCGTGAGGACCTGAATCGTGACGTCCTCGGGAATCAGATTGTTGTCGACGAGGTGTCGTACGAAGTCGAAATCGGGTTGGGAGGCGGAGGGAAAACCGACTTCGATCTCCTTGAAACCCATCTCGACGAGTTGGATGAACATCGCGTTCTTCCGATCCAGGTCCATCGGATCGATGAGAGCCTGGTTGCCGTCTCGAAGATCGACGCTGCACCAGCGAGGTGCCTTGGTCAATCGACGATCGGGCCAGGTGCGATCCGGCAGTTCAACCGGCACCGTCGCTGCGTACTTCGCGTAGGCCATAGGGCTCGATCGCTGGTTGTCCTTCACCTGATTTCCTCTCCATCGCGGTCGAACGAGAAACAAAAAACCCCCGCCAAGGCGGGGGTCGGGCGAGCGGATGCTCACCCCTATCGAAGCAGCAGGTCGTTCTGGCCGGTACTCACCCCCGCATTCTACCCCAGGGGACGGAAATGTCCAGAGAAACTCACCGCTAACCTCAATGGTCATGGGCGCACTCAAAACAGTTCTCAAACTTATGTTCGTTCTGATCGTCGCGGCGAGCGTCGCTGGCGTCGTCATGCTGGTGAAGCGGCCCCGGGACCCAGGTCCCTTCTCCTTTGACGAATGGCCCGACGTACCGCGCAATCCCGATTCTGAATAGCCCATCCTCACTACTCATCGCAAGGAGAAACCATGACTGACATGCAATATCGCCGTCTCGGCCGTTCCGGACTCAAGGTAAGCGTGCTGTCCTTCGGCAGTTGGGTCACCTTCGCCAACGCCGACCAGATCGAAACCGCAAAGCAAGCCGCGGAGTGCCTGCACGAGGCTAAGGAGGCTGGCGTCAACTTCTTCGACAACGCCGAGAGTTACGCCGGCGGTGAGTCTGAGCGCGTCATGGGTGAGGCATTTCGCGAACTGGGCTGGAAGCGTCACGAGTACGTCGTCTCGACCAAGCTCTTCTGGGGGCTGCACAAGGGCCCCAACATGCGCAACACCCTGAACCGCAAATACCTCTCCCAGGCCATCGACGGATCACTGGAGCGCTTCGGCCTGGACTTCGTCGACCTCGTCTTCTGTCACCGGGCCGACGCCACCACGCCGATCGAAGAGACGGTCTGGGCGATGAGCGACATGATCACTCAAGGCAAGGCCCTCTACTGGGGCACGTCGGAGTGGACTGCCGATGAGATTCGCGCGGCCTACGACATCGCCGATCGCCACCACCTGCACAAGCCGCTGATGGAACAGCCCGAGTACAACATCCTGCACCGCGACAAGGTGGATAAGGAATTCCTGCGACTCTACGAAGACATCGGACTCGGCACCACGACGTGGTCACCCCTCGCCTCGGGCCTCTTGACCGGCAAATACTTGAACGGCGTTCCTGAAGGCTCGCGCGCGTCGCTGCCCGGCTACGAATGGCTGAAGGGCATGCTCACGGACGAGGGTCGGAACAGGAAAGTCGCCGACCTTAAAGTCATCGCCGATGAACTCGACGTGTCGCTAACCCAATTCGCCCTGGCGTGGTGCGCGACGAACCCCCACGTGTCGACGGTCATCACTGGAGCCTCGAACCCCGCGCAAGTTCGAGAGAACATGACGGCCCTCGACGTGATGCCGCTGCTCACACCGGAAATCATGGAGCGAGTCGACCTCATCAGCTACTTCTAATCTCCGGTCATGAGCGAATCTCGGATCGGACTCATCGGCGGCCTCTCGTGGGAATCGACGGCCTCGTACTATCGCTACTTCAACGAGCTCTTCGTTGGAGCGAACGAGTGGTCGCAGCCGCAACTCGTGATCGACTCGGTCGATTTCGGGGCGATTGTTCCTTACAGCGAGAAAATAACTGGGAGGCCACCGGGGAGATCCTCGCGGCCTCGGCGCGGCGCCTAGAAGGCGCGGGCGCGACGGTGCTCGGGATCGGCGCCAACACCATGCACATCAACTTCGCGCGAGTACAAGGTGCCGTGGCGATTCCGGTGATCGACGTGCGTGACGCCGTCGCCAAGGAATCCCTTGGGAACGGTCACCACACGATCGGGTTGCTCGGTACGAAATACATCATCGAAAGGGATTTCTACCCTGACCGGTTGAACGAATTGGGCGTCCGGTCGATAAAACCGACCGAAGAGCAGACCGAGCGTCTGCAGTTCATCATCTTCTCGGAATTGACGCGCGGCATCGTCACCCAGGGCTCACGTGCCTACTTGCGCGAAGTCGCCTCGGCGTGCCTCGAGCGCGGCGCGAGCATCGTCGGTCTCTGTTGCACGGAGTTCGGGATGCTCATGAGCGAAGAGGAGTCGTTTCCGGTCATCGATTCGACCAAGGCGCACGTCCGAGCGTTACTCGCGGCTTGAGCGACCACTCGCCACTGGCTCAGTGATCGCGACGGGCCGAGCCCTCGAAGAGTTCGACCGTGTGATCGTCGATCTCGTCGATGTACGTGTTCAATTGCGCGAGGTACGGGGCGCCCGACTCGTGGAACAGGTGTGGTTCGATACCGGCGAGCTTGATCGCGCTGCGCGCTCCGGTGACCGCGCGTAGGGCGCTGCGACGGAGTGAATGACGCATGACGGGATCACTCGTCAGCGTCGTGCGTTGGTAGTCCGCCACGGCCTCGCCGACCTGATTCAACTGTTGACGGGGCCGTAGCGACGGGGCGTGCAGCCACATCACGTAGTCGATGGCGAGCACGATCGAGGCGCCAATCGCGGTATCAACAATGCGGGGTCCGAACAGGTTTTGTTCGGGACCGAGCACGCCCACGAAGACGAAGACGATCGGCGTGAAGACCATCACGGTGAGCGCGTGGTTTCGTTGCGCGGCCCAGGGAACGGCCGCGGCCATCGCGCAACAGAGAATGATGAGCGAGATCTGTTGGTTTCCCGCCATCGCCACGAGGGCGGCGATGCCGACGCCGGCGAGCGTCCCGACGACGCGCGCGATCGCTCGTCGCATGACCGGTCCCAAGTCCGGACGAAAAACGAACGCCACCGTCATCGGCAGCCAGTAGCCCCTCGGGCCGTCCAACGCGTGCGCGATAACCGTGGCGACGACGACCGCACCGCCGAACAACAGTGCGAATCGCAGTCGATCGATCACCGGCAACCGGTGGATGGTGGAGCGAAAGGGCATTTCGCTCACGAGTGTCGAGCGCTCGGGACAACGAAATGATTCCGCGATCAGCCGACGCGACGGTGAGGCGAGGGTTGTGTCGAAGATCGTGGCAAAACTGTCGAGTTGCGCGACCGCATCGACGCACGAGCGTTCTCGGACCGTCACGGCTACTTCGCGAAGGGCCCCGGACACTACTGCGTCGACGGTTTCGACCTTGCTCGTCAAGTATGAGGTGAGCTCTCCGATCTCGAGCACCACGAGAAATACCTGGTGAATGGCGACTCCCTCATGATCTTTAGGCAACCTCTTGGCGCCCACGACGTCTTGGGCCGCGTCCAGGATCACGACGGCGCGACTGCGCGCGTGATTGAGCTCTTCGCTGCCGACAGCGTCGAGCAGTTGCGCGAGCGCCCGGAGCGCGTTCTCGAGACACTGACGCTGATCGACCCGTCGACTTCGTCGGTCGGTGAGGCTCGCGACGGCGTACACGAAGAGTCCGCCCACCATGAGACAAAGCGCCGACTGCCAGATCCGCCCGGTAAAGCCAAGTCCTCCACCGAGGATGGCGCCCAACAACAGGTACATACCTTGGGTGGCCCAGAGCGACGCCTCGATAAGACCGGCGATGAACGCGACGACTCCGAAGAGCACCACGAGGGTCCACGGGGCGTGGACGTGAGTGACGAACAGCGCGCCGAAGGCCAGGCCGGGGCCGCCGGCCATCGACACGCCGCGCATTCGATGGGCGCGGTTGCGCCAGCGATCCAAGCCGTCTTGACTCACCGCCCACAATGCTCCAATCGCCACCAATGTGCCGTACGCGCGTTGCCCGGTGACCAGCCCTGCCACCAGGGGCGTTGCCAGACACGCGGCCGCGCGAGCGGAGAGTCGCGTTTGCGAGGAGAGTCGCCAGTGTCTCGTACGCGTGGCGACGTCGTTCACGCTGAGAGGATAACGACCCACCCTCGCTACGCCCTCGAATCAGGTCGCCGTCGCAACATCGACGATGCCTACGAGGGCACTTTCACTGGGAGCTCCACCGCGACCGTGAGTCCGCCTCCGGGAGTGTCCTCAAAGAGAATGCGTCCGCCCAAGAGCTGCGCGAATCCGGACGCCACGGTGAGACTGAGTCCCGCGTTGAGTTGGTCACCGCTCAATCGATGAAACGGTGCGACGACCGCATCTCGCAGCGCCTCGGGCATGCCCGGGCCACGGTCGACGACGAGCACTTCGACGAAGTCTCCGACGACACCCGCCTTGACGGTGACGGGCTTGTCGAGGGGTCCGAATCGGCAGGCGTTGCTAAGGATGTTGGCGATGACGCGTTGCACCAAGACCGGATCGCTGGTCAATTCCGGCAAATCATTCGGCACGTTGGACTCGACCGTGCGACCCCGAGTATCCACATTGGTGATCGCGTTCCTCATCACGACATCGAGCAGCACGGGCTCGGCGTGGACCGCAACCTCGCCTGCTTCGAGGCGGCCGGCGTCGATGAGGTTGACGACGAGGCGAGTGAGCTGGCGAATCTGGACCTCGACGCCGCTCAGTACTGCGTTTCGTTCGTCGAGTGAGCGTCGCTCGTGACTGCCGGTGAGCAGTGAGATGTTGACCTGCATCTTTTCGAGAGGACCCAGTAACTCCTTCGAAGCGGTCCGGAACAACGCCAGTCGAAGTGATTCCGCCTCGACAATCTCTTCAAGCTGATCCGCGTCACGCACGAGCATCTGGCTGCGCAGACCGGCCGCGACTCTACGGGCGAATGCACCGATCAGTTGATTGTCTTGATCATTCAGCTTCGCGCCACCCACGTAGAGACGATGTTCGTCATCAATGTCGAAATGCGAGCCACCGTCGAAATCGCTAATCGCCTCGCCGCTCACGAGATCTCTCACCCATTCGCCGTCTCGTTGCGCTACGAGCGCGACGCTCGTGGCGGCGAATACCGCTCGTAGCGAATCGAGCAGCGGCAGGAGGTCTTCGTGGGAGGCGGCGACAGTCGCGGCGGCCCCGGCAAGGATCTGAGCCTCCGCACGTGCACGGTCCGCCTCGTGAGAATTCTGGGCGAATCGATTGACGACAACGCTCGCCGACACCGCGAAGAGTAAGAACGCGATGAGGGCCACCACGTCGTCGGGGCGAGCCACCTCCAACGTATGAAGCGGTTTTACGAAGAAGTAGTTCTCGAGCGCCGAAGCGAAAATGGCGCCGACCACTCCTACGAGCGCGCCGGCCCACGTGGTGAGAGCGAGAATCGCGATCAGGTACACCAGGAAGACGGTGGAGAGCGAGAGGTTCGAGCGAATCTGGCTCATCACGACCGTCAGCAACGGCATCAGGGCGATCGTGATTGCCAACGCCGGAATCTTGCGCGTCCGGGTCACGCGCTTGGTCTGTCGTCGACGATGGATGTGGACAGGACGTTCTCCCCCCACCGCGATGATGTGGACGTCCAGATCTCGAGCGTGGCGCAACACCTTCTCCACGACGCCGCCCGCCGGGCGCCAGAAGGGACGTGGCCGACTCGCGCCCAAGACGATCTGAGTTCCGCGTTCGCTGCGAGCGAAGGCCACGAGGGCCGTCGCGGTATCGTCGTCGACGACCTCTTGGAACTTACCTTCAAACTCCTCGACGAGCTCGCGCGCTTCGGACGTGTCCGTGGGCCCGTGACGGATCTCGTCGGACCTCACGACGTGCACGGCGAAAAGCTCAGCGCCGGTCCTCGACGCGATGCGCGCGGCCCGACGCAGCAAATCCGCGTCCGTGGCCGTACCAGTGATTCCGACGATGAGCCGTTCGCGGGTCTCCCAGGTCTGATCGATCGTGTGGTCGTCGAGATAGCGCTGCAGAGAGTCCTCAACCCGGTCGGCCAGCCACAAGAGCGCCAACTCGCGAAGGGCGCTGAGGTTGCCGACGCGAAAGTAGTTCGAGAGCGAGGCGTCAATCTTGTCGGCGGCGTAGATATTGCCGTGCGCCATTCGGCGGCGCAAAGCCTCGGGCGTCAAGTCGACTATCTCGATCTGTTCGGCGCGGCGAACGATGGCGTCCGGGATGGTCTCTTGCTGGTGAATGCCCGTGATCTTCTCCACCACGTCGTTCACCGACTCCAAGTGTTGGATGTTCACGGTGGTGATCACGTCAATGCCCGCGTCGAGCAGTGCGTCGACGTCCTGCCATCGCTTGTCATTGGTACTGCCAACGACGTTGGTGTGCGCCAACTCATCGACCAGTGCCACGGCCGGGTGGCGCGCCAAGACGGCTGCCAAGTCCATCTCTTCCAGCATCGCGCCGCGATATTCGTGCGTGACGCGCGGAATGACTTCGAGATCTCGGAGTTGGGCCTTGGTGAGCGCGCGACCGTGCGTCTCCACGTACGCCACGACCACGTCAGTGCCTCGTTCTCGTCGACGCCAACCTTCGTCCAGCATCCGATAGGTCTTGCCGACTCCGGGCGCCGAACCCAGATAGACCCGAAGAACGCCTCGCTGCATTGAACCAGTATCTCTTATTGACATGCGATTCCAGCGATTCGTCGCGAGCGCAAGGTGCTGCGAGAGGCCCCGTTGCGATTCTTCAAAGTGCACAGTTCGTTCCGACAGCTGATCGACTTCGATCTACATTGCATGTAGCTCGCCAGCGAGGTACGCGGCGGCGACGTCGACGACCGCAACGGCCACGATTCGTTGCTCCAACGTGACGGTCGCGCCAGGTGTGGGCGTCACGACGAAGCGTCCTACAACCCGACCGCGCCACGTCGCCACTATTTCGGCCTCGGGACTAGGTATTCCAAACTCTCGCGTCGGCCATCGCATCCCCACGAGCGCGATGTCGCCATTGGATCGAATCTGCGCCAATGGCGGGTCCGAGAGCGCTCGATCAAATCGACACGCGCGCAACGTCAGCAGTTGAATCAGCGAATCAGTGGTCTGGACAATGATCTCGGAGGCTGGTGCCGAGTCGGCGCCGAGGGCCACAACTCCGTGGATCATTGCGACGTACGCCGTGGAACTGTTGGCCGCCCGCCAGTGCCGGCGACTGCGGGCCGCGAGTTCGGTCACGAGTACTCCGACCACGACAATTGCGATCGTCGTTTCGAGGTCCGGTCGATGACTGATAGTGAGTCGGTCGTAAGGCGGAGCGAGAAGGAAATCGAACCAGATGGCCGATGACGCGCTGGCAACGATGCCCGCAATCCGATTACCAACCACGGCGACGGCGACGATGACGCTCACCATCACGAGCGCCGCCGCCGAGTTGGTAAAGGTACCTCGGAAGGGGACCAGCACGGCACCGACGACCAGAGGGGCCACGGCTCCTGCGCTCACGGCTACCCGATTGCGATACTCAAGGATTCGACTCACGATCATTTCTCCCTCGACTCATTCACCTCGTCATCGACTTTCGCGCGACTCGAATCGGGCACGCACCACGAGGAGATTCGTGCACCGGACGTCGATCACTTCTCCAGCTTCGCGAGGCCCTCGTTCAACTGCAGGACGTCGATGTAGCTCGAGCCCAAGAATCCCCACTGCGCGCGATACGTTTGCTGCTTGATGAGCGTGCGCAATTGTGCCGAAGAGAGTCCCGTCGCCTTGGACACCATCGGGATCTGCACCGTGGCATCTAGTGCTGAGATATCAGGGTCGTAGCCGCTACCCGACGTGGTCACCAGGTCGATGGTGGGCTTCACGCCGAGTTTGTGCCAGTACTTCACCAACGCAATGGTGTTGTCCTTGAGCGTGAGTGAGTGTGGCCCAAGGTTGGTGGCGGCCGACTCACCGTCGTGACCGTTCGCGACCAGAGGATTGTCACCGCCTGCCTGTGTCGAACTGGCGACGTAGGGCCCGGTGTCGTCCGGGCGACCGTGGAACCACTTGGGACTCGACCAGTTCTGCCCGATCAGGAGCGATCCATTCTTCGTCATCGAGCCATTGGCGTGGAACGGGAAGAGTACCTGGGCCACCCCGGTGGCGACGAAGGCGTAGACGAAGCCGAAGAAGACGAGGCAGATGACTGCCATGACCAGTGAACGGCGAAGGTGTACGAGCATCAGCGATCTCCTTTTAGTACGCGTGCAGGGCGACGAGTAGTACGTCGATGAGTTTGATGAATATGAACGGCACGATCACGCCACCAACGCCGAAGATCCATACGTTTCGACGCAGGATCGACGCGGAGCCGGTCGGTCGGAACTTGACGCCGCGCAGAGCTAGTGGGATCAGCGCGATGATGACCAAGGCGTTGAAGATGACGGCCGAGAGCACCGCACTTTGGGCGCTGTGCAGGTGCATGATATTGAGCGCCTCAAGCGGTCGGTTGTGCCGGAAGACGTAGGTGCCAGCAAAGAGCGCCGGAATGATGGCGAAGTACTTGGCCACGTCATTCGCGATTGAGAACGTCGTCAAGGAACCTCGAGTGATGAGCAACTGCTTGCCGATTTCGACGATGTCGATCAACTTGGTCGGGTTGGAATCGAGGTCGACCATATTGCCCGCCTCCTTAGCCGCCGTGGTCCCGGTGTTCATAGCGACACCGACGTCGGCCTGAGCGAGAGCCGGTGCGTCGTTCGTGCCGTCGCCGGTCATGGCGACGAGCCTGCCGCCCTCTTGTTCCTTCTTGATCAACGCCATCTTGGCCTCGGGCGTCGCCTCAGCGAGGAAGTCGTCTACGCCGGCTTCTTGCGCGATGGCGGCCGCGGTCAGTGGGTTGTCACCGGTGATCATCACGGTACGAATCCCCATTTGGCGCATCTCCGCGAACTTCTCGCGGATTCCTTGCTTCACGACGTCCTTCAATTCGATGACGCCCAGGATGTCGGTACCATCAGCGACGACCAGCGGCGTCGAACCCGCACGCGACGTGCGTTCGACGATCGCGTCGAGATCGGTCGGAGGCGTGCCGGCCGATTCGACGACCCAGCGCTTGACGGAGTCCGCCGCGCCCTTACGAATCTGGCGGGTTCCCATATCGAGTCCCGACATCCGAGTCGTCGCGGTGAAGGGAACGAAGACGTGGTCGGTACCGAGCTGACGCTCTCGAATGCCGAACTGCTCTTTGGCGAGCACGACGACGGAGCGCCCTTCGGGCGTCTCGTCCGCGAGTGAGGCCAACTGGGCCACGTCGGCAAGGTCCTGCTCGCTGTGACCACCCACCGGGAAGAAGTTCGCGGCCATTCGATTTCCCAAGGTGATCGTCCCGGTCTTGTCGAGCAAGAGGACTTGCACGTCACCGGCGGCCTCAACCGCGCGCCCACTCATCGCCAGGACATTGCGCTGAACGAGGCGGTCCATGCCGGCGATACCAATTGCCGACAGCAGCGCACCAATGGTCGTAGGAATCAGACAGACCAGCAACGACACGAGAATGACCACTGAAACCGAAGCACCTGCAAAGTTGCCGAACGGCACCAACGTGACGACGACCGGAATGAAGACGATGGTGAGGACCGCCAACAGGATTGTCAACGCGATCTCGTTCGGTGTCTTTTGTCGATTAGCGCCCTCGACCAGGGTAATCATCCGGTCGATGAAGGTGTGGCCTCGTTCGGCCGTGATGCGAACCACGATGCGGTCCGAGAGCACCTTCGTGCCTCCGGTGACGGCGGAGCGGTCGCCACCTGATTCTCGAATCACCGGCGCGGATTCACCCGTAATGGCCGACTCATCGACCGACGCGATACCTTCGACGATCTCTCCGTCGGAGGGAATTACGTCGTTGGCTTCGCAGACCACCAAGTCGCCCTTGGCGAGTAGCGCGGCCGCGACGAGTTCCTCGGTCCCGTCGGGACGGAGCCGACGCGCCTCGGTCTCCGAACGCATCTTGCGCAAGGTGTCAGCTTGCGCCTTCCCTCGTCCCTCGGCCATGGCTTCGGCGAAATTGGCGAATAGAACGGTCAAGACCAGCCAGACCGTGATCGACCACGTGAAGGTGCCGGGGTGCGCGATCGCTTCGATGAAGGTGATGACCGAACCGACGAGCACGATGAACATTATGGGATTCTTTATCTGGACGCGAGGATCCATCTTTCGAAACGAATCGCGACACGCCTGTCCGATGATCTCGCGGTCGAAGAGACCACGGGACTTGGCGACGCCGCCCCGAGGGGCCTCGTGGGTCGATTCAGTTATGACAGTGCTCATGAGAAGAACCTCAGGTGACTAAGTTGCTCGACGATTGGTCCAAGCGAGATTGCGGGGAAGAAGGTGAGACCACCGATGATCAAGATGACACCGATGACAAGTCCGACGAACATACCGTTGTCGGTTCGGAACGTCCCGAGCGACTCCGGTACGACATTCTTCGCGGCGAGCGAACCGCCAATCGCGAGGACCGGGATCATGATCGCGAATCGGCCGAGCAACATGTCGATCCCGCCGATGATGTTGTAGAACGGGGAATTACCGGTGAGTCCGCCGAAGGCCGAACCATTGTTGTTGCCTTGGGACGTCAGTGCGTAGAGGATCTCGCTGAATCCGTGGGGACCGAGGTTCTCTGGTCCGGCGCGCCCTACGGCGAGTGAGACGGCGATCGCAGTGACGACCAATACGGTTATTGGCATCACCAGGGCCGCCAGCCCCGCGAGTTTTATCTCTCTGGCTTGGATCTTCTTCCCGAGGTACTCCGGTGTTCGCCCGATCATTAGTCCGCCGATGAAAACCGCGATGATGGCGAAGACGAGCAACGTGTAAAGGCCGGTGCCGTCGCCGCCGGGCGTCACTTCGCCCAGCATCATGCCGCTCAAGAGTCCGAGTCCACCGACCGGCGTGAACGAGTCGTAGGAAGCGTCAGCCGATCCGGTCGAGGTCATCGTGGAGGCCACACCGAAGAGCGCGGTTGAGGTGTCGCCGAAGCGCACCTCCTTGCCTTCCATATTGCCGACCGGTGAATACACGTGCGCGGCGGCCACCGCCGGGTTGTTCTCGTGCTCGGCATTGGAGGTGAAGCCCACCCAGACACCGATGAAAATCACCATTACCGCCAACAGCGCGGCACCGTGACGCACGCTGCGGACCATCTTGCCGAAAGTGTAGGTGAGCGCAAAGGGAATCGACAAGACCAAGAAGATTGAGAGAAAGTTCGTGAGACCCGTCGGATTCTCAAATGGAGTCGCCGCGTTCTGGTCGAGGAAACCACCGCCATTCGTACCGAGTTGCTTAATGGCCTCCATAAAGCCGATCGGACCTCGCGGGATCGTCTGAATGACGCCGTTCAGCGCGTCGTGAAAGGTGATGGTGCCCGCGAGCGTCTGTACTGCGCCATCGCCGACGTAGATGATTCCGGCAATAAAGGCGATAGGCAAGAGGACATAGAACAAGCAGCGCGTGATGTCGACCCAGAAGTTGCCGATGGTCGCCGAATTGCGACGGACAAAACCGCGCACCAACGCGATCGCGGCGGCGATACCGACCGCCGGAGAAACAAATTGCTGAACCGTCAAGGCTCCGATCTGTGAGAAGTACGACATGGTCGTTTCGCCGCCGTAGTTCTGCCAGTTGGTATTGGTCACGAATGACACCGACGTGTTGAAACTCAGGGCCGGTCCCACGTCGCTCTGGTGCTGTGGATTCAAGGGCAACGAGCTCTGTATACGCAAAATGACGTAGGTGAAGACAAGTGAGACAGCCGAGAAGATGACCAGGGCGCCGGCGTAGCGCTTCCACGTCTGCTCCTGCTCCGGACTCGTACCGAGCATTCGGTAGATTGGACGTTCAATGAATCCGAGGAAGTGCACGCGACCGTCGAAGACGCCCGCCATGTATGAACCGAGGTAGCGCCATGTGACTCCCAGGGTTACGACGAGCAACAGGAGAGTGAGAAAGAAGCCCATTTAGAATTTCTCCGGTTTGAACATGGCGTAGCCGACGTAACCGAACATGACGACGGCGACGCAAAAGAGGATTATTTGTGAGAAACTCATACTCGGTCCAACACCCAAATAAGCCCCAGCATCGACGCGGTGAACGCGATAAAGCCAAGTGCTGTGAATAGATCTGCCATGACTCCAGTGTCACCGGGTAGTCCTTAACAGAATCTTTAAAACTTCTTACGTCTCGTAATAATCTCTTCAAATCGTCCCGACGGCCAAGAATCGGTCTCTGGACAATACTGAGACGATGCGAAAACATCTCGTCGGGTCGATCGTCGGTGTCGCGAGCGTCCTCGTGCTCGGCCTCGCGATGCTTCCTCTGCGCTCGCACATCAGCGTATCGACCGCGGCGTTGGTTCTCGTCATCCCGGTCGTGGTCGGATCGGCGATCGGCGGCATCAAGGCCGGCATTGCCAGTGTGATCGCCGGCTTCGTCGTCTACGACTACGGTTACATTCCGCCGTACAAGACGCTTGACGTCGGCACGCCGCAGAACTGGACGGCGCTCGGGGTCTACGTAATCGTCATGTTGCTCGTCGCGAGCGTCGTGGCGAGCTTGGACTCCTCAAGGATCGAAGCGCGGCGCGGCGGCGAAGCCGCGCACCACCTCTCAGAACTCTCCGAGCACCTGGTCGGTGAC
>Ga0208357_1000217_pt1 | contig 47341 bp, 34 predicted proteins | sample NGESurdeep092012_6_FD_184487 | JGI IMG/M metagenome (GOLD analysis project Ga0208357, IMG submission 184487) | Arctic peat soil microbial communities from Barrow, Alaska - NGEE Surface sample F52-2 deep-092012 (SPAdes) | ecosystem: Environmental > Terrestrial > Soil > Wetlands > Peat ...
CCGCACCTAGCCATGAGTTCCTCGACATCCCGGTAGCTCAGGCAGAAGCGAAAATACAACCAGTCACAATGACTGATGACCTCGGGAGGGAAGCGGCGACGGTGATAAATAGGTTTCGCGGGTTCATCTGGCATCATAAGCCGCAGTCGGATTAAGTTGGCAGTACCATCGAGAGCCTGAGTCACGCTCACTTCACACGTAACGCCTTCACCTCAGTGGCCGTGATCTGCTTGCTCTGGTTACCCCAGGAAGAGCGCTCGTGGTTGATGATGTCGGCGATTTCCGCGTCGTTCAGCAGACTTCCAAATGGCGGCATTGCGCTGGCGTATACCGTGCCACCGACGTTCTGGCCTTTCAGCCCATGCAACACCACCTCGATCTGCGTGGTCGGATCAGGATTCAGCACGGCCGCATTGCCCTTGAGCGGCGGAAACGCTCCTGCTATGCCCTCACCCGTCGGCTGGTGGCACGCCGCACAGTTCGCGGCGTACAGGGACGCGCCCTTGGCCGCATCGACGTGGTACGGGCCCAGCGCGGCAGAAGCGGCAACCATGTCCGCAGCGGTCGCGGCGACAGCGGGCTCCGGTGTGGCAGGCGCCGCGACTGGCGCGGCTCCGTCGGCGCGGACATCAAGCACACCGATCGCACCGGCCATCGCATGGGCCATATCGTGATCCACGAAGGGATACTTGCCCGGCCCCGGGATGACCAGATCGAACACTGCACCGGCACCCGGCCCGATGGAATGGGTGGAAACGCCACTCAGCGCATGCGCGGCATCACCGTCGGGATAGACCTTGTCGAAAATCGCACCGATGACGTGGAACGAGCTCCACAGATCCGGGCCGGCGTCGACGACATATAGGCGCACGCGCTTGCCGGCGGTCGCCACCAGCGGATGGTCGCGGTACTGGAACGCGGCGCCGTTGAACACGACTTCATCGGGACGTTCCTGCATCATCTTCTCGTAGTTGGCACCCATCAGCGAGCCAGACATCTGCTGCGTGTACCACTCGCTTTGCACGATCACGTAACTGTCGTCGGCAGTTGGCAGCGGCTTGACCGGATCCACGACTAGCACGCCGTACATGCCGTTCGCAATATGCAGCAGCACCGGCGGCGTGCCGCAGTGGTACAGGAATGCTCCAGCGACCTTCGCCACGAACGAAAATTTGATCGACTTGCCGGGCATGACCTCGACGTAATTCTCGCTCGGCGCGGTGATCGCCGCATGGAAGTCGATGGAATGCTGCATCGTGCCGTGGTTGGTGTAGGTCACGTTGACCATCTGCCCCTGACGCACGTGAATGATCGGGCCGGGCACCGTACCGCCGAAGGTCCACGCCTGATAATCGACGCCGCTGGCAATGGAAACCTCGTTGTCCGATGAATCAAGGTGCACATCGACACTGTCACCCGTACCAATCAGCGGCGGCAGATGTGCATCGCGGGGTTCGGCAATCGGCTTGCTGGATGCCAGTGAGAGCGGCGAAACCGCGGCCGCAGCAGCCACGGGCGAAGGCGACTTGACGTCCATCGTGCTATGCAAACCGCCAATCAGCAGAATCACCAGCACCAAGACGCCGAGCATGGCCGGAATCTGCACCCCCAGCGGTAACCGCTGCGGCGCCTGTGCCAGCGTTTCATCGCTGCCCCACTCGGCAACACGCCGCCAGCGCGGCCAGCGTTTCTCGATGAAATAATCCAGACTGTAGGGGCTGCGACCGCCACGGTTGTTGATGGCGATCAGGGCCACGAAGATCAGCACGTAGCTGATCGCCGTACCCATGTTGTTTGCCCCCACGGTGTAGGGGCCACCAAAACCTTCGGCTGTGCTCCACACTAGCAGGCTGAACAGCACGCCGACCAGGTACAGCGTCTTGCGCGCAAAACCGGTGAGCAGCGCCAACGCAATCGTCGTCTCGACGATTCGCGTAAGCCAGGTGAACAGGGTGGCATGCGGTGTCACCAGTCCGATCCACATGCTGAACCAACCTGCCAACCAGGCCGGTTGCCCCCGTGCCGCGTTGTGTAGATAACCGACATAGTGCACAGCGAAGTCTGGCGACCAGGTCAGCGCCGCACCCACCGCCCAGATCACCCCGAAGGCGACCCGCAACGCTGCGGTCGCTATAGCCGGCCACGCTCTCGAACTACTGGCATGGTGAAGCTGAGCCTGTGACATATGACGCTCCGTTTATTTGGCGCAGCCCAGGGTCTGATTAGGGACGACGCTCAGCCAAGAAAATTGTCGGCGGCGCGCGACATCGGTTCTGGCCAAGGCTTGCACAGCACGATGACTCGCGCCAGCTTTCGGCGGCATCTCGGGCGGCCGAAAGCGATCATTCTAACAGCCCGTCGGACACAGAGTCGGCAGCCGATATCTTGAACGACGGAAAGGCGGTTTTTTAGAATATTCACGCATTTTCGATCGATAGACGACAGTTTTCCGTTGAATGCGCCTACTGCAGGCGCAATACGGCCATGCGCTTCAAATGCCACGCGGGGCAAACCAGCGCCCACTCGCCAGTGGTCTTCCTCAAGCCACGCACAGAGAACTATCGAAAGCCCATCATGGATTTGATGATGCGGAAGACGGGTTCGACGGTTTGCTTGCGCAAGGCATAGGTTGCGCGACCCGCCTTCGTTGTCAGACGATGCGCCATGGCCTGCATTGGCGTGGCATTGTCGGGTAAGGTGCGTGGCTCGCTGCGGGTAAGCGGTTTGCCAGGGGCGTTATTTAAGGAACGTCTGAACAAGTCCCAGACGTACCGGTGTTAATGAAAAAACCTTTGAAACAAAAATGCGGCTTCAAGGCGGAGATTTTCACTTTAAGTCCGGCGGCTCACTGCCTGATTTAGTGCGTTAAAGTGCGATTTCTCGCGCGTTGGACGCACTACGCCCGTCGAAGGTGTATCAACTTCCTGCGCGCCATGAACAGGTTGGCCAGTGCACAGGTGACAAAAAATCGATTGGCGTTCTTCTGCATGTCGCGATATCGCACTTTGGCAAATCCGAAGATGCGTTTGATAATCCCGAATGCATGTTCGACCTTGGCGCGTACGCTCGATTTACGACTATTCGTCGCGCACTCGTCATCCGTGAGCTTGTGACGGCGTGTGCCGCGACGATTGGTAAAATCACGTGCCTTTGGCGCCGCTTGACGCATCACCTCTTTTCGACCGATGTATGCCGTATCACCCCAGACACCATGGACTCTGTGGATCGCAGAAATATACCTTCAGCCCGGTCTCGATCGTAAGCTGTGCGTGTTGACTCATCTCCGCGCCCTGATCCCATGTCAATGAACGGCGCAATTGCTGCGGCTACGAGGTCATCGCTTTCGTGTTCGCATCGCGCACTGCCTCTGCACCATGTCCTGCTAATGCCGGCCCATGCTTCTCACGAGGCTTCACTCCGAGCCCAGGTAGCGCCGGCAAGTGTAGCAACAGCGTAAAGCGTGTCGTACGCTCCACCAATGTTCCAATCGCCGAACTGGCAAGACCAAGAATAAGACCGCCCTCCCAATGTCCAGGTATCGCGCGATCGTCGACCGTCGCTAGACGCTCGCTGATCTCGCCGGCGTCACAAACGTCTTCCCTCGACCGCGTGTTCGCGCCACGGGTACGCGTAGCGTTCGCACCGTACGCAAGCAAGCGGTCAACTCACGTCGCAGCGCACCTCGCCGCTGTACGTATAGCGCTTGATATATCGCTTCGTGGCTGATGCGCATCGAAGTATCGTCGGCGAAGTCAATCGGGAGGCGATGAGCGATTTGTTCTGGACTCCACGTGCGCGCCCACCGTCGATGTTGCCGCGGGCCTCGACGACGCATCGTCCAAGTTACCATGGGTCCAACAATTGCCTTACCGCCGGGAGTGGCGATCTTGCCTGCTAAGCGATCCTCCACATAGGTCCGTAGCTTTGTATTGGGGTTGCCAACTTCGCAGGCTTAGGACACCGTGCTGCACGATCTGCATGCCACTGCGCGGTGACCGGTCGATATTCAAAGCCGCCACCTCGAGTGGCAGCGTTACGTCGCAGTCCCCGAGAGATGGTTGAGGCAGATCGCTCAAGCTGACGCGCGATCTCGCGAACACCTTCGCCTTGGGCACGTAAGAGCGCGATCTGCTCTCGCTCTGCAAGCGAAAGATAGCGTCCCGTCGGAGGTGGCGCCGACGGCGAAAGGTGTGATGGGGGCATGCCGCCAGACTCCCGAAACCATCGTGATCCGACCGCCTGGGACACCCCAGCCTTCCAAGCCGCGACTTCACACGAGTCCCCGTCAGCAATCGCCTGCCAAAACGGCCGCCGCTCTGATCGATGCAGAACCGGAGGCCGTCCCGGGGACTTCATCTTCGCACGCCCGACTCGATCTGAGCGCTTCTTCCTCGTTTCCATTTAACACTTCCTAAAATGAGGTGTTGCAACGATGGATTGAATCCACCCAATTCACGAGTGCCGAATTTACGGGCGTGCTCAAGACACACGGCATTGTGATCAGCATGGACGGCAAAGGCCGCTGGGTTGATAACGCGTTCATCGAAAGACTGTGGCGCTCAGTGAAATATGAGCACGTCTATCTTCACGCCCATGAGACCGTTGCTGCGGCGCGCGCCGGGGTCTCGGACTATCTGGAATTCTACAACTCGCGGCGACCAAATACGGCGCTTGGAGGCCGAACACCAGATACGGCATACTTCACTCAACAGCCAATGAAAAAAGCCGCTTGAAACCCATCCGGGTTACCCACCGGCCTGTGGCCCGTGGATAACCCTTCACCGCAGGAAGTTCACTTATAAAACTGCAAATTCTGTCTTAACAATCCGGGCCGCCTCTAAACACGGGGCGATTCACCTCACCTTATTTTTCTTCTTCAACTTAGGCAGTGCAGAAACGTGAAATCGATCAAAGTTTCAAATACCGCGCAGTTGGAACAGCGGCTTGCGATCGAGCACGCGGTGACGCGCGCGTTGAACGAGGCGAGCAACTTCGGGGAGGCGTCGGAGCGGATCATCCGCACCGTATGCGAGATTCTGGGCTGGGCCTGCGGCGCGCGTTGGGCGCTAGATGCCAAGAACGACATCATGCGCCGCGCCGAAACCTGGGGCATCGCGTCGCCGGCCATCGATGGCTTTCTCGAGGCAACCAGGGGGATGGAGCAAATAAGGGAGCAGGGCGGCCTGATCAGGCGCGCGTGGCTGGAAGACGCACCGGTGTGGATTGCCGACGTCGCCAGGGAAAAGAGCTTCCGGCGCACGGTTGACGCACAGACGGCGGGCTTGCACAGCGCCTTCGCGTTTCCGGTGAAAGCGGACGCGCAAGTCACTGGGGTGATGGAGTTCTTCAGCTCGAAGATCAGCCGGCCCGATCCCGAACTGCTCGACTGCGCGGTTTATGTTGGTGGCCTGATCGGCCAATTCCTCCGGAGCCGACAGACCGAGGACGAATTGGCGCAATTTCACATGCTGGTAGACGAGTCCCCCGACCAGTTCTTTCTGATCGATCCAGTAGGGATGCGCTATCTCTACATCAATGAAGTCGCGTGCCAGGAGTCAGGATATACGCGCGAAGAATATCTCAAAATCCCGCCATGGGAGGTTTCGCGCACGACGCGCGAGGCGCTCCGGCACATGTACGACGATATCATCGCCAAGGGCGGCGACGTGGTCAAGACCGAAATGACCTATCCTGGAAAAGACGGCCGCCACGGATGGTTCAACGTGCACCGGCGCGCGCTGCGTCTGGGAGGTCGCTGGGTCATCGTCGCCGTCGCGCGCGACACGACCTCGCGCAAGTTCGCCGAGAGGGCGGCCGTGATACTGGGCAGGATGTACGCCGCGCTAGGCGCGACCAACGAAGCGATCATGCACGCCAAGTCGCCAGGGGAACTTTATCAGCGGGTGTGCGACGCGGCGGTGAACGGTGGCAAATTCATCAATGCGATGGTGCTGCTTCCCGATGCCCAGGCTGGGCAGATGAAAATAGCGGCGGTTGCGGAAGCGGGGGAACAGCACTTTCGCGACGCGCGCATCTCGATCGACGAGGCGACCCCCGAGGGCCGGGGCTTGGTCGGCATGGCGTTCCAAACGCAACAGCCCAGCGTCAGCAACGATTTTCTCAAGGATGAACACATGCGGCTCTGGCACGACTCCGCGCGCGAAGCGGGCATCAAGGCTGCCGCGGCGGTTCCGCTCGTGCGCGGCAGCCGCACTGTCGGCGTGCTGCTATTCTACTCGGGGGAGAGGCGGGCCTTCGACGAGGAGATCATCAATCTGCTCGAGCGCATGGCGGAGAACGTCTCGTTCGCGCTCGGCAACCTCGAACGCGAAGATGAGCGCAAGGGCACCGAGGAGCGTGTCCAGTACCTCGCCACGCACGACGGTCTGACCGGCCTGCATAACCGTGCCATGTTCAGCCAGTTACTGAACATCGAAATCGAGTCGGCGCGCCGTTACGAGCGCAAATTCGCGGTGCTGTTCATCGACTTGGATCGATTCAAAGCGATCAACGATACTCTCGGCCACCAGGCGGGCGATGCGCTGCTCAAGGAGATTTCGGGGCGCTTGACGGCGAGCGTGCGCGCGGGTGACGTGGTCGGGCGCCTCGGAGGCGACGAATTCGTCGTCATAGTCCAGGAAGTGAACGAGATCGGCCAGGTCGCCGCGGTCGCGCGCAAGATCCTCTCGGCCGCGATCAAGCCGGTGACGATCGCCGGGCAGGAATGTCGGGTGACCGCGAGCGTGGGCATTGCCATGTACCCGGCGGACGCGCAGGACGAACAATCCCTGATGAAGAACGCCGACTTGGCCATGTACTTCGCCAAGGAAGAAGGCAAGAACAACTACCAGTTCTACTCCCAGAATATCCGCTCCCAGTCGCCGCAAAAAATGGTGCTGGAGTCGAGCCTGCGCGGCGCCATGGAACGTAACGAGTTCACCCTGCACTACCAGGCCAAACTCGATCTCAAGTCCGAGAAGATCACGGGAGCGGAGGCACTGCTGCGCTGGAACAGCCCGGAACTGGGTGCGGTGCCGCCGGTGCAGTTCATCCCGGTGGCGGAAGAAACGGGGCTCATCGTGCCGCTCGGCAAGTGGGTGCTGCAGAGCGCGTGCCGGCAAAACATGGACTGGCAGCGCGCAGGGCTACCGCCGGTGTGCATGGCGGTGAATCTGTCACCGCGCCAGTTCTCCGGCCCGGGACTGGTTGCGGACATTGCTGCCGCGTTGAGCAAAACTGGCATGGCGCCGCAGTTGCTCGAGATCGAGGTCACGGAGAGCATGGTGATGTGTAACGCCGACCGGGCGGTCAAGGTGCTCGGCGCGATCAAGGCGCTGGGCGTGCGGCTTGCCCTCGACGATTTCGGCGCCGGGTACTCGTCCCTTGCCAACCTCGAACGCTTCCCTATCGACACGCTGAAGGTGGACCGCTCCTTTATCCGCGAGGTCGTGAACAACAACGACGAAAGGGCGATTACCGAGGCCGTCATCGCCTTGGGCCGCAGGCTGAGCCTCAACGTCGTCGCCGGAGGAGTCGAGACGCTGGAGCAGCAGACCTTCCTGCGCGAGCACGCCTGCAATGAGATGCAGGGCTTTTACTTCAGCAAACCGATCGTAGCCGAAGAGTTCGCGGAATTACTGCGCACGCACGATCCGGCGCACAAGATCCGCGCGCTGTGACGGGTAGCGGGCGAGCGCGCCCGTGGCAGCGCCTATGACCCGGATGTTGCCGACGCCTGTCTCAAGTTGTTCCGGGAAAAAGGCTACGTGATCCCTGCGTAGTCCGGCGCGATAGCTGGGGTGCGCGAGTGGCGGCTACCAACGTAAGCTGCCCTTCAATCATCGTGAGCTTCAGAGGCCGCTGAGGGTCGGCTGCCGCCTCCCGACCAAGTCGAAGAACGTGCGGTAGTCTTCATCAAGCGCGGGAGGGTTGTTCCCATGACGACGAACTCACACATGCCGCTCGAGTATCGCGAGACCATTGCTCTGTCCTACGGGAGTCACTATAATTAACCTATTGATTTGTCGAAGTTTCATCCATTTCCGCGACTGTTCAATCGACGTGAATTGAAAACTCTCATGTTCAGAATTCGGGCTTCGGGATTCAGGTCGACCCATTCTGACCTCCGTTTACTTGGTCTTACTGTCCTCTAGAACCGGGATCTCAGACACCGGTCGGATCGAAACTTCGGCGAGCAAGTCCAGTGGATGTCATCCCCTTGTGGGCGCAGTTCCTTACGTTGTTCGTGCTGCTTTTACTCTCCGCATTCTTTTCGATCGCGGAGACGAGCATGATGGCGCTCAACCGTTACCGTCTGCGAGCGCTCGTTCGCGGCGGTAACCGCGGGGCGATTCTCACTTCGCAACTTCTCAATCGCACCGACCGGCTACTCGGTATGGTGCTCATCGGCAACAACCTCACCAACGCCGCGGCATCGGCCCTGGTGACCGCAATCGCCATAAGTCGCTTCGGAAACAATCGAAGCGTGCTGTTTATCGCCACTTCCCTCATCGCCTTTCTCATCATCATATTTGCCGAAATTACACCGAAGGTGATCGGCGCGACCTATCCGGAACGCATTGCGTTAGGATTGTCATTCGTCCTGCGCCCGCTATCGCTCCTGTTTCGCCCTGCGGTGTGGTTCGTCAATCTCTTCACGGGCCTGATGCTACGTCCGTTTCATGTGCCCTCACGAGATGACCCGGAAGCGCACCGATTGTCACCCGAAGAACTGCGCGCACTGGTACTCGAAAGCGGACATTTCATCCCGAAACAGCACACGAAGATTCTCTTGAACTTGCTCGATCTGGAGAGCGTCACCGTGTACGACGTCATGACCCCGCGGCCGCAGGTGGAAGCGATCGACTTGGACGATTCGATCGACGTGATTACCGAACGTCTAAGTACAAGTTACCATAACAAGCTCCCCGTGTTTCAGGGCGAAATCAATCAGATACGGGGTATCCTGCATGTACGCAAATGCCTGGCGCTGATGGCGGAAGGCCCCCTCACGAAAGAAGGAGTCGAAGGCGCGCTGGCCGACGCCTACTTCATTCCGTCGGGTACATCGGTGTCGCAGCAATTGCAGTACTTCCAGGACAAACGCGAACGCTTGGGCATCGTCGTTGACGAATACGGAGAAGTCCAGGGGTTGGTGACCTTGGAGGACATTGTCGAAGAGATTGTCGGTGAGTTCACGACTTCGATGCCCCGGGCGGACCATGGGCCCCTGCATTGGAATGAGCGCGGTGAAGCGCTGGTTGAGGGCGCGTTGGCGCTGCGTGAAATTAACCGCAAGCTTGGGTTAGCGCTACCTTTGAGCGGCCCCAATACCCTGAACGGTTTGATTCTGGAGGAGCTACAGGAAATACCCGACTCGAGCGTGGCGTTGCGCATCGGTAATTGCGTCATCGAGATCGTGCAGGTCCAGAATCAAGCGGTGCGAATCGCCAAACTCACCCGGCTTTAGGTCGCATGGGCGCAACAAGCCCCTGCGCTGAAGCCTTCGAGGCTGCTTTCGACGGCCAAAAAACTTTACAAACCAATAGGCTATCGGCATCATCGAACTGGTTTTCTCAATATTTGCATAGAGCCGCGCATTCGCGTCAAGCTCACGAAACGGTTTTCAATCTATGGCAGCAGTCACCACGAACACGAACCCTGGCGTTTCGGCAATTTCGGGACTGGGGCGAGCGCTGGTCCAAAACGGCAAGCTCAGACTTGAGCAGGCCGATTCGATTGCCAAAACTGCGAGCGCATCGAATGCCTCTTTCATCGACCACCTACTGGCGAGCAAGGTCATGTCTGCCCGCGAATTGGCCCTGAACGCGGCGCAAATCTTCGGTCTTCCGCTTCTCGATATCTCGGCCTACGACACCTCGCTCATGCAGCTTGAGGCGGTCGACAAAAAATTGATTCAGACACTGTGCGTCATAGGACTGCACAAGCGCGGCAACAAGCTTACGGTCGCCATATCCGATCCGACCAATTTTCAAGCCATTGACCAGATCAAGTTCCAGACCCAGATGCTGGTTGAACCGGTTGTGGTCGAGCACGACAAGCTCGTTGCGATCACTGAAAAATTAGCACAAACGACTGAACAGACCCTGAACGAGCTGGCTGGGGTCGATTTAAACCTCGATTTTCAGGACGCTGATGCACCGACTGCCGAGGTTTCGACTGAAATTGACGACGCGCCGGTGGTGCGTTTCCTGCAAAAAGTATTAATGGACGCAATCAACGAAGGTGCGTCGGATATTCACTTCGAACCCTACGAAAAATTCTATCGGATTCGCTTTCGCGTCGACGGCGTGTTGCGTGAGGTCGCACAACCTCCGATTGCAATCAAAGACAAGCTTGCGTCCCGTATCAAAGTCATTTCGCGCCTTGATATCTCCGAAAAACGCGTGCCCCAGGATGGGCGGATGAAACTGGTTCTGTCCAAGACTCGCGCCATCGATTTTCGCGTCTCCACATTGCCCACGCTGTTTGGCGAGAAGATCGTCATGCGGATTCTCGATTCGTCTTCGGCCAAACTCGGTATCGAGGCGCTTGGGTACGAGCCGGAACAAAAAGCCACGCTTTTAACGGCCATCGAGCGACCCTATGGCATGGTCTTGGTCACGGGACCGACCGGTTCGGGCAAGACCGTGTCGCTCTACACCTGCCTGAACATACTGAATCAGCCCGGCATCAACATCTCGACGGCGGAGGATCCGGCGGAAATTCAATTGGCCGGCATCAATCAGGTCAATGTCAACGACAAGGCTGGCCTGACCTTCGCAGCGGCGCTGAAATCATTCTTGCGCCAGGATCCGGACATCATCATGGTCGGCGAAATCCGCGACTTGGAAACCGCCGACATCGCCATCAAGGCAGCACAGACCGGGCATATGGTGTTCTCGACGCTGCACACCAACGATGCGCCGACCACGCTCACCCGATTGATGAACATGGGTGTGCCGACGTTTAACATCGCCTCCAGCGTCATCCTCATTACGGCTCAGCGTCTGGCACGCCGTCTTTGCACGTGCAAGGAGCCTGCAAACATGCCCGATCACGCGCTCTTGGAGGCAGGCTTTCTGGAAGAGGATCTGGACGGGACATGGCAGCCGTTCAAGCCGGTAGGTTGCGAGCGTTGCAAGGGTTCGGGTTACAAGGGTCGTGTGGGGATTTATCAAATCATGCCCATCACTGACGCGATGCAACGAATCATCCTCGATGGCGGAAACGCGATCGAAATAGCAGACCAGGCCAGGCGTGAGGGGGTCCATGACCTTAGGCGCTCGGGACTGGTGAAGGTCAAACAGGGAGCGACCTCACTCGAAGAAGTGGTCGCAGTGACGAACCAATAGCCGTAGGGCGCCATCCGCGCAGAAGAAAAGCAAGGAGATCGAAGCATGGCAACCGCCAACCTCGCAGCAAAAGCCCCTACCAAAGAGGCCGTGTTTGCATGGGAAGGGAAGGACCGCAATGGAAAATCGGTCCGCGGTGAGATGCGTGCGGCCGGGGACGCACTGGTCAACGCCACCTTGCGCAAGCAGGGAATTCTCGTCACCAAGGTCAAGAAACAATCCTTTCGCCGTGGCAGAAAGGTCACCGACAAGGATGTGGCCCTCTTTACGCGGCAGCTTGCGACCATGATGCGGGCCGGGGTTCCACTGTTACAGGCCTTCGACATCGTCGGGCGCGGACATTCCAATGCTTCGGTCGCCAGGTTGCTGAACGATATCCGTACCGACATCGAAACGGGCTCCAGCCTGAATCAGGCCTTTCGCAAGTACCCGCTCTATTTCGATCCGCTCTATTGCAACCTTGTGGCGGCCGGTGAACAGGCCGGTATTCTTGATTCGCTTCTCGACCGCCTGGCGAGCTACAAGGAAAAAATCCTGGCGATAAAGGGCAAGATCAAAGCCGCCCTGTTCTATCCGGCGGCCGTGCTCGCGGTTGGGTTCATCGTGACGTCCGTCATCATGATTTTTGTGATCCCGGCATTCAAAAGCATTTTTTCCAACTTCGGCGCCAACTTACCCACGCCAACGCTGATTGTCATCGCTATTTCCGATGTCTTCAGGCAATACTGGTACCTGATCTTCGGCGGAATCTTTTTTGGTTTCTACTTCCTCATGCAAGCTTGGCGCCGCTCGCCGGCGGTGCAGCAATTCGTCGACCGCGCTTTACTGCGCTTCCCCATATTCGGCTCCTTGATCCGAAAGTCGGCGATCGCCCGCTGGACACGCACCTTGTCGACCATGTTCGCCGCGGGCGTACCTCTGGTGGAAGCCCTCGATTCGGTGGGTGGGGCCGCGGGGAATTACGTCTATCTTGAGGCGACCAAAAAGATCCAATCCGATGTCAGTACCGGCGTGAGCCTGACCAACGCAATGCAGAACGTCAATGTGTTTCCCAACATGGTGATTCAGATGGTTTCAATTGGCGAGGAATCAGGCTCGCTCGACAGCATGTTAAGCAAGGTGGCCGATTTCTTCGAAGCCGAAGTCGACGACGCCGTTGACGCGATGTCCAGTCTTATGGAGCCGCTCATCATGGTTGTGCTCGGGACGCTCGTAGGCGGCTTGGTCATCTCCATGTATCTGCCTATCTTTAAGCTCGGTTCGGTGGTCTGATGCGAGGTCCTGGGCGCCCCGGCTCGGGGCCGCGCGAAACATGGCATCGGTAGTCAGCGACTCGGGACTTCTGGCCGGCGTGTGCGCTTTGTTCGGCCTTCTCATCGGCAGTTTTCTCAACGTCGTCGTTTTTCGACTGCCGCGCATGATGCAGCGGCAGTGGGCCGCAGACGCGGTTGAACTCTTGAGCGATGCCGAAATTGGAACCGAGATCGGGCTCAGCCATGCCGATGCCCAAATTCTCGGGCCCGCCCTCGAACGCGTACGTCAGCAGATCCTATCCCTAAGCCCGCTGCGTTTATCGCTACCGCGCTCGAGATGCCCCGCGTGCGGCCATGGCATTACGGCCATGGAAAATATTCCTCTTCTAAGCTGGCTCGCTCTGAGGGGCCGTTGCTCGGCATGCGCGACGCGTATCTCCCCTCGCTATCCGCTGGTCGAAGCGGCAACAGCACTTCTTTTTGGAATCGCCGGTCTGGAATTCGGATGGGCCCCCGAATTGGGTGCCAGCTTCGTCTTGATCGGCTTTCTCATCGTCCTCACTCTCATCGACGCAGATACGATGCTGCTGCCCGACAGCCTTACTTTGGCCCTCCTCTGGATCGGCCTCGTCGCGGCTGTACTCGGTATCGGATTTGTACCTGTTTGGCAAAGCGTGGCGGGGGCTGCGGCCGGATACTCGATCTTCTGGCTCGTCGGAACCGTGTTTCGGCTGGTACGCGGGATCGAGGGCATGGGCGCAGGTGATTACAAACTCCTGGCGGCACTCGGAGCCTGGTTTGGCTGGCCCGCGCTCCTGCCCATCATCCTGATTTCGGCTGGGGTGGGTTCGATCGTCGGCCTTTCGCTCATGGCTGTGCGCCGTGCCAGCCTTCTCACCAAATTGCCTTTTGGGGTCTACCTCGCGCCAGCGGGACTCATCATGATCTTCTTCGGGCGCGAGATCACCTCGTCGCTCCTGCCCGGTGTCCGCTGAGCGCCGCGTCCTGATCGGCCTGACAGGCGGCATTGGAAGCGGCAAATCGACGGTTGCCGCTCTCTTCGCGCAACGCGGAATTTCCATCGTCGATGCCGACGCGCTGGCCCATCGCCTGACCGCTGCAGGCGGTGCCGCCATGGCAAAGATTCGCGAAGCGTTTGGCGACGAATATGTCACCGCCGCCGGAGCGCTCGATCGTGTCCGCATGCGTTCCCTCGTTTTTCAAAGCGATGCGGACCGGCAAAAACTCGAATCGATCCTGCATCCGATGATCCGGACCGCGACCGACGAAGAGGTCGATGCGGCCCAATCGGCTTACGTCATCGCCGTAGTACCACTGTTGTTCGAGTCGACGCAATGGCGCGAGCGGATAACGCGTAGCCTCGTCGTCGATTGTTCCGAAGAGACGCAAATTGCGCGTGTCATGCGGCGTAGTGGACTCAGTCGTGCCGATGTCGAGCAGATCATGGCGCGTCAGATAAGCCGCGCCAGAAGACTCGAGCTTGCCGATGACGTCATCGAGAATTCGGGAGACCCCGCGACCCTTGTGCAGCCGGTAAAAACGCTCCATCAACGCTATCTGGATTTGGCCCAAAGGCAGGCTCGTTTGTAATTCGAGCCCGCTTGCTTCAAAATCCCCCAAGAACGCGGATCGCACGACCCTGGTTTGTATCACCCAATCGGCACGTACTTACGCTGGGACAACAGATTGATTCTCTACGAATACCCGTTTAATGAGCGCGTACGAACGCTCTTGCGGCTTGAAGATCTGTTCGAAAGGCTTGAGTTCTTTCTCGAGCGTCTTGAACCCCAATCTCACCATGTCGCTCTTATCACGCTCTTCGAGATCCTGGATGTGGCAGGGCGCGCAGATCTCAAATCCGATCTATTGCAGGAACTCGAGCGGCAACGCCAGACACTAACGGGCTTTCGCAATAATCCTGGCGTGGCCGAGGACGCGCTGGAGCGTATTTTGAGCGAGATCGAACAGTCCACTGCAGCGCTCATCAAGGTCCCAGGTAAGACGGGTCAACACTTGCGCGAGCATGATTGGCTCACCAGCATCCGCAGTCGCAGCATCATTCCGGGGGGTACCTGCGAGTTTGACCTTCCTTCCTATCACGCGTGGCTCCATCGTGCCCCCGAAATCCGTTTGCGTGACCTTGACGTTTGGATTGCTCCGTTAAGGCCTCTACGCGATTGTCTGCGCATCGTGCTGCGCCTTTTGCGGGAGTCGGGTCACGCGACGCGCATTTTGGCAGCCCAGGGCAACTTTCAGCAGATGTTGGGGGGCAAGTCCTATCAGATGTTGCAAGTGCAACTCGACGAGAACCTCGGTGCGATTCCCGAGATCAGCGCCAACCGGTACATGATTTGGGTCCGATTCACGACGCAGGACGGCGGAGATCTGCGTCCGCGGCCATTCGACTCGGACGTGCCGTTCGAGCTTGTCCTATGCAACCTGTAATGGCCATCGGATCACGGGTGTACAAAGCGCGCCATGCATGCCGGGATTGCGTGGCCCCGGGCTTTTAGTTTTGGACCTCTATCGACTGAACTCTTGCCATGATTGCCAAGGTCAAGTGCCCCACCTGCGGCACATCCATCGAATGGACGCCTGAGAATCGCTTTCGACCCTTTTGTTCGGAGCGATGCAAAAACGTCGATCTGGGCGCCTGGTCATCCGGACAGTACGCCCTGCCAGGTCGGGACGAATCCGCGGACGACGTGGAAGAGCAGAATCCGGATTGATCTTGGACAATCGACGTAAAGTCGTCTGCCCTATCCCCGAAGAAACGAACGACAGCTGTCCGTTTGCTCGTCGCCAAGTAAAATCATTTTGCTCGTGCCACCCGGTCAATCCGCGCCGGGGTCGCTGCCAGCGCGATGTGAAGCCTCGACGACCCAACTTGCGCGTATTGCCGCCACGCCCTGAGCCCCGCGACGCACCGCCTCGGCCAAATCGGCGCGCTCGAGGCCGCCCAGGGCATACACCGGCACGGTGCCATTTCGGATAATGTCGCAGAATCGTTCCCAGCCCAGTGGGGCAGAGTCGGGATGTGAGGGCGTTTGCTTGACCGGTCCTAGCACCGCAAAGTCCAGGCCGATTTGACCGGCGAGCATCAAGCTCATTTCATCGTGGCAGGAGGCCGCGCACCAGGGAACCTCGGGGCGGTCTTTCAGAGTGAGAAGGGATTCTGTCGTGCAGTGCACGCCATCCGCCATGTGCCAGTAGCGCTCGGGATGCGTGCTGTTGATCAATAGCTGGATACCGTATTCGCGCGTGCGCGCTTGGACTTCGCGAAACAGTCGCTCGAATGCGCCCGATTCAAGACTTTTCTCACGCAACTGCAAGAAGGAGAATTGTTGCCGGGCGAGGGCAGCATCCAGGCGTGTGAGAAATTGCGCGCGGCCTTCGTCTGCAGCGTTGGAGATCGCGTACCAATTCGGCAGCAGCAGCCAACGCTTCAAAGGCAATGCACCCGGCAGCCACGGCTTCGCGTCTGCATGGCCAACCGTCTCCCACGAAAGGATCTGCCCTTCGCGCCCGTGCGCGACCCCCTGCCAGGCCAGAATACGCCAATAGTGCAGGCGCACTTTTGCGTGCGGATAGGAGAATATCCGCTGGACCCAAGGCACCGCTTCAGTAACCTCTACCCCCAGCTCCTCCCTGAATTCCCGGATCAAAGCGGCATAAACAGATTCCTCGCCTTCAAGCTTGCCGCCCGGAAACTCCCAATACCCGGCCATGGGCTTGCCGGATGGGCGTTGGGTGAGCAAAAAACGCCCGTCCGGCCGCGTAAGAACACCGACTGCAACATCCAGCAACCCCACTTCCGCATCCGTCATCGGCCGCTTGCTTTTGCGTGGCGGCCGGCCCAATCCCGAGAGAATTGCCAGGCCACACGCCCCGAGCGGGAACCACGTTCGAGCGCCCAGCGCAGGGCATCATCATGCGCGCGCGATATCGAGTCGGCATCACAACCGAAGTGCGACAGCCATTGCGCGACAATTGCAAGGTACTCATCCTGCTTGAACGGATAGAAGCTCAACCAGAGTCCGAAACGTTCCGACAGGGAGATTTTCTCCTCTATACCTTCGCCGGGGTGGATCTCACCGTCGTCGCCACGGCCGTAGGTCAGATTTTCCTCGATTCGCTCGGGCATCAGATGCCGTCGGTTGCTCGTCGCATAAATCAACACATTATCTGAAGGTTCAGCGATCGAGCCGTCAAGGGCGACCTTTAGCGCCTTGTATCCGATTTCGCCCTCCTCGAACGACAGATCATCGCAAAACACGATGAACCGCTCCGGCCGGTTGGCGATAAGTTCGACGATATCGGGCAAATCGACAAGATCAGTCTTGTCGACCTCGATGAGGCGTAGACCCTTTTTGGCGAACTGGTTCAGGCACGCTTTGATGAGGGAGGATTTACCAGTGCCCCGGGCCCCCGTCAACAAAACATTGTTAGCCGGCCGGCCCGCGATGAATTGCCGGGTATTGGCTTCAATGATCTTCTTTTGGCGCTCGATATTTTTCAGATGGGCGAGTTGGATCTGCGCCGGCCGCGCGATTCCGTGCAAATAGCCACGACCTGCACGCTTGCGCCAGCGATAGGCGACGGCTTTGGCCCAGTCGGGCTCTTCAGGCTGTGCCAGAAGTCTCGATTCGATAAGGGCGAGCACATCCTCGGCACGGGTTACGAGCCGGTCCAGCGACTGTTGGGACGCGCCGGGCGCCCTTTTTTTCTTAGGTGCGATATTCGGCATTGATCTTGACGTAGTCATACGAAAAATCACAGGTCCAGACGGTCGTTGAGACCTGTCCACGGTTCAGTTCGACACGGATGACGACTTCGCTTTCTCGCATCACGAGGGCGGCCGCGGCTTCCTCGTAACTGTCGGCGCGTTCACCCGCTTCGATCACCTGGGTCGGCCCCAGGAAAAGGTCAACCGTCGCCGTGTCGAGCTTCTCGACCTGCGCATTCCCGATCGCCATGAGCAGCCGGCCGAGATTGGGGTCCGAAGCAAAAAGTGCCGTTTTTACCAGAGGGGAATCGGCGATGCTCTTGGCCACCGCCACAGCCTCCTCCGAGGTCCGCGCGCCATTGACGCTCACCGTTATGAACTTGGTAGCACCCTCACCATCACGGGCGATAGCCTGGGCCAATTGCTGCGCAACTTCGATGATTGCCGCACGCAAAACCGCGTAGACCTCACCCGTCGAGGCACGAATCTCGGGCAATCGTGCGCGCGCCGTGGAGATCAGAATGAACGAATCATTCGTCGATGTATCTCCGTCGATCGTCACACGATTAAAAGAGACGTCAGCCACCTCTTTGACCATTTGCGCAAGAAGGGTCTCTTCCACGGCTGCATCTGTCGCGATAAAAGCCAGCATGGTCGCCATATTCGGAGACAGCATGCCGACGCCTTTGGCGATGCCGGTGATCGTGATCGACTCATCCGCGATCGTGACTCGACGTGAAACCGCTTTGGCAACGGTGTCCGTCGTCATAATGGCCGACGCGGCCTCGACCCAGTGATTCGCGTCTAGGGATTTCAGGCAACTCGGCAATGCAGCCTCAAGGCGCTCGACCGGCAGGTGTTCGAGAATCACGCCGGTCGAAAAAGGAAGCACCGCGCTCGGCTCGCAACCGATCAGTCGCGCCACCGCGTCGCACGAGTGGAGCGCAGCGTCGATGCCACGCTGACCCGTACCGCAATTGGCGTTTCCGGCGTTCACGACCAAGGCGCGTATATTCTGGCCAAGACCCAGATGGCGCCGGCATACTTGGACCGGTGCGGCAGCAAAACTATTCCGGGTGAAGATTCCGGCGGCGCGAGCACCCGGTGCAATCCGCATCAGCATCAAGTCGCGGCGATTCGCCTTGCGCAGGCCAGCTTCGGCAAAACCGAGTTCTATTCCTGAAACCGGCAACACGTCTTCGGCTCGCGGGGGGTTTAGATTGACAGCCATGACAGGGACCTTGGAGAAGCGGCAGCGTCCATTACGTTGTGCGGCGAGGAAGTGGGAGATTGTACCTGCTGCCGGCCGCATCTCGCTGGCCGCAATGCGACAGGCGGCGTTGCCGCTCGGCGTCGGAAGGAGCGTCTGCGTCAGCGGCACACCGGGATATGGACGAAAAAGATGACGCGATGACTGCCGAAGTGCGCGTTTTGCACAGTGGGGATGAACGCATCCTCATGAATGCCGCTCCAGAGGTCTTCGACAATCCTATCGATGCAAACTTGACCCGGGAATTCCTGGAAGATCCTCGTCACCATATTGTCGTCGCCATCGACGATGGGAAGGTGATCGGTTTTGCGTCGGGAGTCCACTATGTCCACCCGGACAAAGCCCCGCAACTCTGGATCAATGAAGTTGGACTTGCGCCGTCGTATCGAAATCGCGGGTTGGGCAAGGCGCTGCTAAGAGCCTTGTTCGAGGTTGGCCAAGCCCACCAGTGCGAAGTCGCCTGGGTTCTGACCTATCGCAGCAACCCCACCGCTATGGCGCTCTATGCGTCGGTCGGTGGGATGGAAGGCGCGGATGATTCAGGTCCTGGCGACCTGATGGTGGGGTACACGTTCAGCCTCAAAGACACACGCCAGCCGGACGCATCACAGTAGAAACAGGCCCGTTCGCGGTTTCGCTGCAAGGCTCGATCAGGATGGACGGCGCGCGGCCTTGCAACCTCAAGCCAGACGGCCATGACATTGCTTGTACTTCTTGCCACTGCCGCACGGACAAGGGTCATTGCGGCCCACTTTTTCCGAATAACGTTTGACGGGCTGCGCCTTGGCCGGTGCGGGTTCCTCGGGCGCCGCCGCAAGTGCCTCTTCGTAGTCGGCATGCTGGTAGCGAACGTTCTCGACGACAGGCGCACTCATTTGTTCTTCCGCAGCGGCAATCTCCTCTTGCGACTGTACGCGTACGGTCATGACGATTCGGGTCACTTCGCTGCCCACCATATCCAGCAATAGCGCGAACAGCTCAAAAGCCTCGCGCTTGTATTCCTGCTTGGGATCTTTTTGTGCATAGCCGCGCAGATGAATCCCCTGGCGAAGATGGTCTAGGGCAGCAAGGTGTTCGCGCCAGTGCACGTCCAGGCTTTGCAACATGATGGAGCGTTCGAAGCCCGCAAAGGCTTGGCGGCCTACAACTGCGATTTTAGCGTCGTAAGCCGCATTGGCCGCAGCGACCGTACGTTCGACCAGGTCCTCATCGCTCAGGCTCGACTCGGTCTCCAGCAGCGACGTTAAGGGAACATCGACCTGCCACTCGGATGAAAGCGTCTTTTCGAGGGTCGATACGTCCCACTGTTCCTCGACACTCCCCTCCGGCACATATTGGCGCACGACCGATGTGAATACGCCACGGCGCAGCGATGCGATGGTTTCGAAAATATCGGTCGATTCCAAGAGTTCATTGCGCTGCTGATAAATGACCTTGCGCTGATCGTTGGCGACGTCGTCATACTCCAGAAGCTGTTTGCGGATATCGAAATTGCGCGCCTCGACCTTGCGTTGTGCCGATTCGATGGAACGCATGACCATTCCGGCTTCGATCGGTTCGCCCTCCGGCATCTTCAGTCGTTCCATGATCGCCCGCACACGGTCGCCCGCGAAAATTCGCAAGAGCGGATCTTCGAGGGAAAGATAGAAGCGTGAAGATCCAGGATCACCCTGTCGGGCGGATCGCCCCCGCAGCTGATTGTCGACCCGGCGCGACTCATGCCGTTCCGTGCCGATGATATGTAATCCTCCCGCGGCGATCACCGTATCGTGGAGAGCCTGCCACTCATCGCGAAGCTTCTGGATTCGCGCGTCTCTATCTTCGTTTCCCGGATTTTCCTCGGCGCGCAACAGGTCGATTTGTTTTTCGACATTGCCGCCCAGGACAATATCGGTTCCCCGACCGGCCATATTGGTCGCGATGGTGATGACGCCAGGACGTCCCGCCTGGGCGATGATCTCCGCCTCCCGCGCGTGCTGCTTGGCGTTGAGCACCTGATGCGAGAACGAATCCTTCGTCAGCATCGATGACAAGATTTCGCTGTTCTCGATCGACGTGGTTCCCACCAAGACCGGCTGCCCGCGTTGCGCGCAATCCTTGATTCCCTCGATGATCGCGCCGTATTTCTCTTTCTCGCTCTTATAGACTTGGTCGAGCCGATCAATACGGGCGTTCGGCTTGTTGGTCGGGATGACAACCGTCTCCAGGCCGTAAATCTCCTGGAATTCGTAGGCTTCGGTATCGGCCGTGCCCGTCATTCCGCCCAGCTTTTCATACATCCGAAAATAATTCTGGAACGTGATCGAGGCCAGAGTCTGATTCTCGTTTTGAATCTTCACGTGTTCCTTGGCCTCGACAGCCTGATGCAGACCTTCCGACCAGCGTCGTCCCACCATGAGGCGACCGGTGAACTCGTCCACGATCACTACTTCGTCATTCTGCACCACATAGTGTTGGTCCCGGTGATAAAGGTTATGCGCCCGGAGCGCTGCCATGAGGTGATGCATGAGAAGAATGTTCGCCGGGTCATAGAGCGAGGCCCCTTCGGGCAAAAGCCCCATGCGCCCTAGAACCTGCTCGGCTTTCTCGTGCCCCGCTTCGGACAGTTGGATCGTATGACCCTTTTCGTCGACCCAGAAGTCGCCCGCCGGTTCCGGTTCATTCGGCTTTGCCTCTTCGGCCATGCGTTCGAGCAAGGGCGGGACGTCGTTCATGCGAACATACATCTCCGTGTGGTCCTCCGCCTGCCCCGAAATGATGAGCGGAGTACGTGCCTCGTCAATCAGGATCGAATCGACCTCATCGACAATCGCAAACGAAAGCGGTCTCTGCACGCGATCGCTCGCCTCGTAGACCATGTTATCGCGCAGGTAATCGAAGCCGAACTCATTGTTGGTGCCGTACGTAATATCCGCACCATAGGCAACCTGCTTCAGATCGTGCGGCATCTGGGACAGATTGACCCCGACCGTTAAGCCCAGATAGGTGTAGACCTTGCCCATCCAATCCGCGTCACGACTTGCCAAATAATCGTTCACGGTGACGAGGTGGACGCCTTTGCCGGCCAGGGCATTTAAATAGACTGCCAAGGTGGCCGTCAGGGTCTTGCCCTCACCCGTCCGCATTTCTGCGATCTTGCCATCGTGCAGGACCATCCCTCCGATGAGTTGAACGTCGAAATGGCGCATGCCGAGAACTCGTTTACTGGCCTCGCGCACGACGGCAAACGCTTCGGGGAGCAAATCTTCCAGGGTTTCGCCCGCGGCAACGCGCGCCCGGAATTCAGGGGTTTTCCCTTTTAACGCATCCTCCGAGAGAGCGACAATACCGCCTTCTAGCGAATTGATGCGGGTGACCGTCTTGGAATAGATCTTGAGCAGGCGATCGTTGCGGCTGCCAAATACTTTTCGGAGTAAACCAGTGACCATGGGGTAAAAGCAGCGATTGCAGGGGCGACCCCGCAACCCGCGATCGAGTTGCCATCGCGGGCTTGGGAAGGAAGAATTAAGATTTTACCATGCAGCCCGCGTACCGCCGCAGACGCGGCCTACTTCGCCGCAATTCCAGGCGAGCACCAAGTTTATGTCGCGCGGGCACCTCACCGCCCGCGCTTCAGGGCTGCCTCCGTAAGAGACCCCGCACGTGCGACGATCTGATCGGGACGCGCTCCGCCCAGGGCAAGAAACTTCGCAGGATCCTGGGGCACACCTTTGACGTGAACCTCGAAATGCAGGTGCGGGCCGGTGGCGCGCCCGGTCGCTCCGACATCGGCAATGTGTTGGCCACGGCGCACGACGTCTCCGACGTGGACATATATGCGCGAGGCATGGGCATAGAGAGTGGACAGACCGTTGCCGTGGTCAATTTCGACCATGTTGCCGAAATCGTGATTCCATTCCGCCACGACGACCACACCGCCCGCTGCGGCGTTGATCGGGGTCCCGGTACTGGCCGCGAAATCGATCCCCTCGTGCATCGCCGACTTGCCGGTAAATGGATCGATGCGCATACCAAACCCCGAGGAATCGTAGGTCACATTCACTGGAAGTGCCGTCGGCATCATCTTGCTCTTGAGCTTGGCCTCCATGAGACTGGATTCGACGACATTGAGGTAATCGCTACGCTGTTCAATTCCCAAGGCCGTGTGATCGAGATCGGTCTGGAGTTCCCCCATGCTGAGGTCACGGCCGCCACCCGCCGGAGCGGCACCGCCGCGTGGAGGTGTATCCTGGAAATCGAATTCCTTGGGATTTATGCCGGCCAATCCCGAGACGCGTTCGGCCAAGGCCTCCAGCCGCATCAGTTTGGCTTGCATCTCGCCCAGCTTGGTCGCCATTGCGTTGAGATCGCCGCGCAAATACTTGTCTTGCGGATGCAGTTCACCCTGATTGGCCTCGCCCATCACACCTTGCGTGAACGGCAGATGAAAGACGAACGGCGAACGCAAAGTGGCATAATTCAGAACGGCTGCGCACGTCACGATCAAAAAGATCAAGATCGCCAGTGCAATCAGTGCATGCCGGGTCGTCAGCGTCAGCGTTCTTGCTTGTTTTAGCCGTCGATGCACTAGAATGATTTGCAAACTCGCCTCCAATCTTCGTGCATGCCATCGTGAAAAAAGCAGCCAACGCTCAGACATTGACCGTCATGGAGCATCTGCGGCATGACGCCACCGCAGATAAGCTGTTACCTACCGCACAGCGATACTTAGATCTTCAGCAAGACCTCTGCCAAACCGTACCCTCTGGTGTGCTACGAGAATCCCGGATTTGCCAATTCGACGGCGGCGCGTTAGTGATCGCCGTCCCCTCGGCGGCTGTAGCCAGTAGGCTGCGTCAAATACTCCCCGGCGTGCGTGACGGACTCGAGAACCGGGGATGGAAGATTATCTCAATTCAGCTACGAGTTCAACCGCCAAAACTTGCGGAAGGGCCGCTTCCTCGCGTTGCAAGATCGCTTCGCGGACTGCCCGGCTCGGCAATACTCCACTGGCAGAATCTGGCGCGTACGGTATCGCCCTCACCGTTGCGTGATGCGATTCGCGCGCTCATCTTGCGTCATCGCGCTGGGAGTGATGCGGACGACGGAAGCGAAGATGTCTAGCGGAGGTTAGGTGAAGCGCGAGGGAATTCTAGGTGAGCGCCGACAACTCGTCGAACTCGCGCCGGAACGCCAGAGGTGCTTGAGCGGCATCTTCGAAGCATACGAATTCCCATGCGCTCTGGTCTGCCACGAGTTTGCGCAATAGCGCATTGTTGATGGCGTGACCCGACTTGTAGGCAATGTACGCTCCGATCATCGGGTGGCCGAGTACATATAAATCACCAATTGCATCGAGCGCCTTATGTTTGACGAACTCGTCCGCGTATCGAAGACCGTCATGATTCAAGATCCTATACTCGTCTAGGACGATGGCGTTATCAAAACTTCCGCCACGCCCTAGCCCCATCGAGCGCAATGCTTCCGCATCGTGCATGAAACCGAAGGTTCGGGCCCGCGACACATCCCTGATATATGAGACTTCTGCAAAATCGATGTCGGCGACTTGGCCTGTGGCGTCGATCGCAGGATGGTCGAAATCAATCGTAAAACGCAATTTAAAACCGAAATAGGGCTCGAGGCGCGCCCATTTTTCCCCGGATGGATCGGCTTGGCGGATTTCAGTCGCCTTTTTGACACGGATAAATTTCTTGGCGGCGTTTTGGGCTTCGAGGCCTGCCGACTGCAACAAAAAAACGAAGGTGCCGGCACTTCCATCCATCACAGGAATCTCTTCCGCCGTGACATCGATGTAGAGATTGTCGATGCCCAGTCCAGCGCAAGCAGACATCAGGTGTTCGATAGTGGAGATCCGCGCACTGCCTTGCTGCAGGGTGGTCGCCATCCGGGTATCGCCGACGCTGTCGGGTCGCACCGGGAAGTCGACCGGAATGGCCAGATCGGTGCGTCGGAATATGATGCCCGTATTGGCTGGTGCCGGACGCAAAGTCAGTTCGACTTTGGTCCCGGAATGCAATCCGATACCGGTCGTGCGAACCAGTTGTTTGATGGTGCGTTGCCGCAGCATGGAGGTTTCTTTTAGGTCTTTGATTTTATTGGATACTAGCATTGCCAAATGATCCCTTGTACGCAGCCCTGACAAGGCAGTTGTCAAAATCTGTCACTGTTGCTGAAAATCTGTTTAATCGAGCCGGGGCGGGTTTGCCAAAAAAGTCTTGAGACGACCTTTTTCCCGTTCCCGCGTCGCAATGCACAAGTCAGCGCTTTCCAGCGCCTGGTCGAAATTGCGCGCGCCGCCAGGTACAGGGATGACGCGACTACCCAAAAAGTTCGCGAACGCCTGGCGTTGCGAGGTATCACACAAATGCGCGCCGAGTTGGGCAAGCCATGCCGGGACATCGTCCGGGAATCGCTTCGCGACAATGTCATAGTGTTCTTCTAGAAAATTCAGTACCTGGGGCGTCGAACGCGGATCTTCTGCGGCTTGGACCATTGCGGTGCGTGCGTCGCGCGCATCGACCGCTTCGGAAAGCGACAGGGAGAGCGCTTCTTCAAGCAGTTGCGGGTTGCGAAACGCGCCTAGCGCAGCATACAAGTCGGCGCGTTTGGCACCATGTGCTTGATCCGTAGCAGCAAGTAACGCGCCAAAAAGATCACTGCCGCCAAAGTGCGCCGCCGTCACCAAAATGGGACGCCGCATATCACCCAGGTCGGTGCGACCCGAAAGCCAATCACGGGCGAGACCGTCCGCTTGGCGACGCAGCGCCGGATCCGCGCCAACGTCGGCTACGAAGGGCAATAGATCCTCGCGTAAAAAACCTTCGACTTCACGCTCGTTCGCCCGCGACAGCCACCCCAGTTCGGTGGCTCTCGAGCCGAACGTCGCCCGAATGAAGCGAGCATAGGCGGGACGCATATCCTCACCGGCGAAAACAGCCGGCGGTACGCTGCTCGCCAGCGCGACAGCCGATGCCACCACAGGCGCTTGGCCATCGTTGGCAAAGCGCGCAGCAAGTGTAAGCGCGACATCGATCGGCATCGCCTGCGACTCCGACAGGAGAGTCGCGTCACCCAGCACCGGAATCGCCTCGTCCGGTAATAGCGGCGCATGTTCGAGCTGCAGCGCGAGCGGGTCAGACAGGACCGGCAAAAAATAACTCACCCCGTCACGGTTTCCGATCACCCAGTCCGGGCATTCTTCGCCAGCAGGTAAGGGCAGTACCTGGTGCTCTTTGCGCATAACCGTGCAGACCTCACCGAAGTCGCCCCCCTGGCCGTACTGAAAACAAGCCGGGAAAGTCCACTGCTGCGCAGCCTGCTTGGCCCCTTGTGCCGGCGCGCGCGTCACGCGAGTGATGGGTTCAAAACGCGACTGCGTGAGGAGGAGCTTTGGGTGTTCCATGCGATTTTCACCGCAGTCCAGTGCGATCTCGAGCTGTGGCAGACCCGGTTGATTCGTCATCGAGTGAAACGCCGCGACAAGATCAGGGTTCTCGGGATCCGAGTGGGCAGTCAACGCAGCCAGAAAATCCTCCGAACGCGTTTTACCTGTGGGGCCCGCGACAAGATAGTGGCGCACAGCGCTTTCGAAACGTTCCGGGCCCACCCAGATTTCCATCGTGCGCAGCAGTGCCGACCCCTTTTCGCTGGGAATGACGCCAAAGATGTTGCCGAGGTCGTCATCCGTTGCAACCGGCCGGTAGAGCGCGCGCGTCGAAGCCAGCCGGTCGACGCGCATCGCGTTCTGGCGTTCAATGTCCTCGCTTAAGCCCCAGTGCCACTCCGGATTAAAGCCCTGCACGACCTTATCTGCCAACCAGGTGGAAAATGCTTGGTTGAGCCAAGCGTCGTCCCACCACTGCAGCGGCCGTAAGCTATCGAACCATTGGCGTGCGAGTTCTCTGGAAGCGGTCTCCACGTAGTGCTGCTGGAAACGGTTCGTCTCTTCCTTGACCGATGCCAGGATGCCGCTTGACGGAATATCAATGACTCCCGCGCCGGCCACCGCATGAAAACCGCTCGTGACAGGTACCGCGACCATGTCGAGCTTGTCGTGCGGATAAGGTTGATTGAGATAGCTCTCAATACGTTTGACGAGGGCGGGTGTCGACGACAGCGCGTAGCGCACCTCAGATGCCTGCCCCCTGGGAACGATATAGCGAAGAGGAACGCCACGAACACCTATTTTCCCGCCATCAACGATGTCAAACGGCCCCACCGCGAAAACCACCTTATCACTCGGCAAAGGCGCCGTAGCGGCAAAACGCACCCGCTTCATCATGTCAGGTAGCGCCTCTTCGCTCGTCTGCGCCGCATTCGAAATGGCCACATCCAGAATCGGGATGGTGAGCGTCAGGGTCCACGGCGCCCGAAAGTTGGGTTCGTCGAAAGAGGGAAATGCGCGCCGCGCAAAAACCGGCTCGAATCGGGAATAGACATACCAATCGTCACCCGAGCGCACCTTGAAAAGACCGTCGGTCGCGCTACGTGCGAGCGCGCCGTTGTATTCGATCGTCAGGAGCGCCGGCCCGACCGGCACCCGGCGAGCAAATCGAAGTTCTACCCAATCGCGCTGCGTCGATACGACGCGTGCTCTGAATGAATGCGGACCGGCAGAAAGCACTGTCTTCTTGAACCCGAGCCCCGAAGCATTGATCCAGAAAGTCGAGGTCGCCGTCCTTACGTCGATCTTGATTTCGATCCGACCCGAAAAGCGCTCGCGACTGGGATCGATCGACAATTCGGCGTTGTAGGCAACGGGCTGAATCATCGCATCCAGCCGCAGGGGCGGAACGGGCGTGACCGCGCCCTGTACGGTCGTGGTCACGATCCACAAGAGAAGGCCTGCCGCGCGTATCAACTGATCAGCCATGCCTGAAATGGAAAACGGGCCAAAGGGTGCAATCTTACCTCTGCCGGCCCTTTTGCGAGTTTTACATGCCAGACATCGTCCCTTCCAATTGCAACCGTTTGTATCTAACGCGCGCCCAGGCACAATCTCGCCTGACGCGCCCTTCTACGCGACCCAATTTGCGACCGCGCCTCCTTGGCCCAAAGCCACAATGCCAGGCGCTGCCCGTTGGCGAACCCCGGGCTTTTTGCAGAAAGACTTGTCAGTCCGCCTGTTTACGCAAAAACGCAGGGATCTCCAGCCGGTCCATTCCACTTTCCTCCAAGGCTGAAACGCGGGCTGCCGCGCTTTCGCGCGAATTGCGCCAGACCGCGGGCGTATCGAGCTGCTCATAGTTCACACCCTGCTGCTGCCCGCCACTGCCCATCGACACGTTATCTGTCCCGGTCTTGAGAAGAGTCGCCGTGTGTATGACCTGTGTTTGAGTTTGCACGAGTTGCGGCCGCTGCTTGGCTCGCCCCAAACCGGTCGCCACGACCGTGACCCGCAGATCGTCACCCATGGTGTCGTCATACACCGCACCGAAGATGACAGTGGCATCTTCGGCCGCGAAAGCGCGAATGGTTTCCATGACCATCTTGGTCTCGCGCAGCTTGAGCGAACGGCTTGCCGTGATGTTGACTAGAACACCGCGCGCGCCGGATAGATCCACGCCTTCCAGAAGAGGGCTCGTGACGGCCTGTTCTGCGGCTAGGCGAGCCCGATCAATGCCCGATGCGGTTGAGGTTCCCATCATAGCCTTGCCTTGCTCCGACATGACGGTCTTGACATCCTCAAAGTCAACGTTGATGAGTCCGTCCACTTTGATGATTTCCGCGATGCCGGCAACCGCGTTGTGCAAAACATCGTCAGCGCAGCGAAAGCACGCATCCATCTCCGCATCCTCGCCCATGACCTCCTCGAGTTTCTCGTTGAGAACGATGATGAGAGAATCGACGTGCGTTGCGAGTCTTTCCAATCCGTCTTCGGCAACGCGCATCTTTTTACTGCCTTCGAAGCCGAACGGTTTGGATACCACACCGACCGTCAAGATACCAAGTTCCTTGGCGACCTGTGCGACTACCGGCGCGGCACCCGTCCCTGTGCCGCCCCCCATTCCTGCCGTAATGAACACCATGTGCGCGTCGCGCAGCGAATCGGCGATGCGCTCGCGCGCTTCCTCGGCGGCAGCTTGCCCGGCTTCGGGTTTGGCCCCCGCCCCCAACCCGCTCTTGCCGAGTTGGATGGTGTTATCGCATTTCGAACGCGACAGCGCCTGTGCGTCGGTGTTGGCGCAGACAAAATCCACGCCCACAACGCCGCGGCTGATCATATGCTGGACGGCGTTACCGCCAGCGCCCCCTACACCGATCACCTTGATTACCGCGCCTTGGGTTTCGGTTTCCAACATCTCAAACGTCATGACTGCCTCCTAGGGGTTAGGATCGAGGATTCAGGATTGAGGCTCGGTCAGCCCCGTTCCAGACAATTCCGAATCGCAGGATCAACAACACAAACAACGGACCACTCAAAAACTGTTCGCAAACCATTCTTTCATTCTCTGCAAGATGTCGCGCAAGCCTCCGTGTTGCTGCGCCACGCGCCGCCCTCGCAGGCGTTGCACACGCGCCTCCTCGAGAAGCCCAATGGCCGTGGCGAAACGGGGGCTGCGGACGACGTCGGCGAGACTGCCGTGATAATCCGGCACACCGACCCGCGCCGGCTTTAAAAATACGTCTTCGCCCAATTCGACCATGCCCTCCATGAGGGCCGTGCCTCCGGTCAAGACCACTCCGGACGACAGCAATTCTTCATACCCAGACTCGCGTATGACCTGTTGTACGAGCGCGAACAACTCTTCGACACGCGGCTCGATGACAGCCGCCAGCGCTTGGCGCGACAGCGATCTCGGCGCACGTTCGCCAATTCCCGGCACCTCAATGAGATCTTCCGGGTCGGCGAGAATCTGCTTGGCCACGCCGTAGCTCAGCTTGATGTCTTCGGCATCTGCAGTGGGAGTACGCAATGCCATCGCAATATCGTTCGTAATCTGATCGCCAGCGATCGGGATGACCGCCGTATGGCGTATCGCGCCGCCGGTAAAGATGGCGATATCGGTCGTCCCGCCCCCGATATCGACCAAGACCACGCCCAATTCCTTTTCGTCGTCGGTCAAAACCGCGAGGCTCGAGGCGAGCGGCTGCAGGATCAAATCTTGTACTTCCAAGCCGCAACGGCGCACACATTTCACAATGTTTTGTGCGGCGCTCACCGCACCCGTCACGATGTGAACCTTGACTTCCAACCGCATCCCGCTCATGCCCAAAGGCTCGCGCACGTCCTCCTGACCGTCGACGATAAATTCCTGCGTCAGGACGTGCAGGATTTGCTGGTCGCCAGGAATACTGATCGCCTTGGCGGTTTCGATAACGCGTGCGACGTCGGTTGCCGTCACTTCCTTGTCTTTGATCGCGACCATGCCGCTGGAATTGAAACTCTTGATGTGACTGCCGGCGATACCGGTGAAGACATCACGGATTTTGCAGTCGGCCATCAATTCGGCTTCCTCCAAGGCTCGTTGGATCGAATTGACTGTCGCCTCGATGTTGACCACGACCCCTTTCTTCAAGCCACGGGAATCGTGCTGCCCCATGCCGATGACCTGGTAGCGACCATCGGACTGTAGCTCCGCTACGACCGCCACGACCTTCGATGTCCCGATGTCGAGTCCGACGATCAAATCCTTATATTCTTTGGTCATCGTAGATTTGCCTTCATGGGTGGCTGGGTTTATGCCGAGGTGCGTTGATGGGTGGGGAGTCGCGTCCCCATGGCGCCGGCTGATGCCTTTTGTCTAACAGGTCTGCCCTGCGGCTTGGCGCTTTCCGGCGCGGCAATTCTCAAGCCTTCCGCGCGCAGTGCGAATCCGTTCGGATAGCGCAGGTCCACGCGTGTTAGCCGCGGCCACTTGGAAGTGACTTGTGGATAAGCCGCGAGCATCCGTGCGATCCGCTCCGATAACGTATTGGCATCCGTCTCCCGCCCCAACTCGACCAGAAGGCCCGACGGAGTGCCGTTGGCCAAACGCAGACTCCACGCGTAGCGCGCCGAAAGAGTGACTTCTATCGGGCGTAATCCGATGGCCGCAAACGAGTTCTTGAAATCGAGATAACGCTGGGCCACATCTTTTTCAGCCCCATCGGGTCCGTAGAAGTGAGGCAGGTCACTGTCGGCCTCGGCCATATTTGCCGCAAACACCTCGCCGAAGGTATTGAGTAGACGGTCGTCATTCCAAGTTCCCAAGGCCTGATGCTCTTCGATCTTGACCACCAGCCGGTTAGGCCATTCACGCCTGACGCGTGCACGTCGCACCCACGCCACCCCCTCGAAGGCCTGACGTACCGTTTCGAGATTGACGCTAAAGAAGTTGCCCGAAATGTGCGGCAGAGCTGCGGCGCGCACGGTTGCGACATTGACATGGCGCAAGCTGCCGAACTCTCCCTCTACGCGTACCGACCGGAGAACAAACATGGGTTGATGCGACAGCCATAAGCCGGCCGCGGCCAGGAGAATACCCGTGGCCGCCGCCGCAATCAGGGCGGCACAGACATTCAGTGCGCGCGCGTTATTCCACATGACCGTTTTGCGCTTTCACAGGTGTACTCGTGCGCTTGATCTTGAGATTCGCTCCTGCAAGTATTTCTAGACACAGGTCTTCGTAGGTCTGACCCAAGGCGCGCGCCGCCATCGGAACCAGCGAATGGCTGGTCATTCCGGGCGACGTATTGACCTCGAGCAAAAACGGTCGGGCGTCGCTCTGCCTGAGCATTACGTCGACACGTCCCCAACCCTCGCAACCGATCGCATTAAAGGCCTGCACGGCCAATTTCTGGATGTCGTGCGCCACACGCTCGTCCAAATGCGCCGGGCAAACATATTTCGTGTCGTCGGTAAAATATTTGTTCTCGTAATCGTAGTTACCGGCTGGCGCGGCAATCTCGATGATGGGGAGCGCGCGTGCGCGTGGGCCCGTGCCCAGAATGCTGACAGTCAACTCGCGTCCTTCGATAAATTCCTCAGCCATGACAATCTCGTCGAATTCGGCGGCGAGCGCATACGCTTGATCGATGTCGGAGTAACCGTGCACCTTGGATACGCCCAAAGTCGATCCTTCGTGCGGTGGCTTGATAATGAGGGGTAGCCCCAGGGCGTCAGGTACGTCGCGCAAGCGGGTCGTCCGATCGAGAAGGAGATGGCGCGGCGTCGGCAGCCCAAGACTTTCCCAGACATGCTTGGTAAAGACTTTGTCCATGGCGACAGCCGAAGCCATCACGCCGCTGCCGGTATAGGGAATGCCCATCCACTCGAGAGCGCCTTGAATCGCCCCGTCTTCACCAAATCGACCATGCAAGGCAATGAAAGCACGATCGAAGTGTCCCTCCACCAGTTGTCCGAGGGCCGTGGTGGCGGGGTCGAAGGCATGCGCGTCGACGCCGCGCTCACGCAGCGCCCTGAGCACCCCGGTGCCCGAGAGTATCGAGATTTCTCGTTCAGCCGACAGGCCTCCGAGAAGCACGGCGACGCGCCCCAGGGATTGAACTGTCGCGGAAACACTCATCGGGTCAACTCCAGCAATTTCCCGGCGACGGTGCCGATGGAACCTGCGCCCATGGTGATCACCACGTCGCCATCGACCGTCGCGTCGAGTATGGTCTGGGGCATGCGCTCCATATCCTCCACAAAGATCGGTTCGATCTTCCCCAGCACACGCAGAGCGCGCGCCAGGGCTCTGCCGTCGGCCGCGACGATCTGCGCCTCTCCCGCCGGATACACTTCTCCGAGGAGCAGGAGGTCCGGCGTCGATAGCGTTTGGACAAAGTCTTCGAACAGGTCACGTGTTCGCGTATAGCGGTGAGGCTGAAAGGCGAGCACGATGCGTCGCCCGGGAAATGCGCCTCGGGCCGCGGCGAGCGTCGCAGCCATTTCCACCGGATGGTGGCCATAGTCGTCAACCAACGTGAAGACTCCACCATTTCGCGTCGGTATTTCGCCGAGCCGCTGGAAGCGTCGACCCACTCCCGTGAATTGCGCCAGCGCCTCACAGATCGCCACGTCCGATACACCAAGTTCTGTCGCCACCGCGATGGCCGCCAAGGCATTTTGTATGTTGTGCAATCCCGGTAGATTCAACGTCACTGTCAAATCGGGCAGTTGGGCACCGTTCTGTCGTGTAACCACAAAATGCATGCGACCGCCTTCAGCCTTCGGCTCGCTGGCGCGAATCTGTGCATCCGGATGAAAGCCGTAGGTCGTCAACGGTTTAGAGATGAAAGGCATGATTTCGCGCACATGCACGTCATCCACGCAAACCACGGCAGTGCCATAGAAAGGGAGGCGTTGCGTAAACTCTACGAAGGCCTGGCGCAACCGTGCAAAGTCGTGTCCGTACGTTTCCATATGGTCGGCATCGATATTGGTGATCACCGCCATAACCGGCATGAGATTCAAAAAGGATGCATCGGACTCATCGGCTTCGACAACCATGAATTCGCCCAATCCCAACTTGGCATTCGCACCCGCTGAATTCAAAAGGCCACCGATGACGAACGTCGGATCCATGCCACCGCGTGCGAGCACCGACGCTACCAGGCTGGTCGTGGTCGTCTTGCCATGGGTACCTGCGATCGCGATACCGCGTTTCAGTCTCATCAACTCGGCCAACATTACGGCACGAGGCACGATCGGGATACGCCGCGCGCGCGCCGCCAGCACTTCCGGGTTATCGGGATGGACCGCGCTCGAAACGACGATCGCATCCGCGCCGGTAATGTGGGCGGCATCATGGCCGTATTTCACCGGCACGCCAAGCGCTTCCAAACGCTGCGTCGCGGCATTGCTAAAGAGATCCGAGCCGCCGACGCCGAAACCCAGATTCACCAATACTTCGGCAATGCCGCTCATGCCGGAGCCGCCGATTCCGACGAAATGAATGTTCTTAACCTTATGCTTCATGGTCGGTATCTTTCCGGGCAACGTCCTGAATGACTGTGGCGACCGTCTCGGTCGCATCGGGCCGCCCCAGTGTTCGAGCTGTTCGGGCCAGTTCGAGCAGCTCGCTCCGCGTCAAACGCTGCAGCCTTTGCGACAGCGCAACCGGGTCCAAACTGGCCTGGGGTACATGGATGGCTGCGCCGCTGTCGGCCATGTACGCAGCGTTGTCCCGCTGGTGGCTCGTCGTCGAGACCATGAGAGGAATGAGCAAACTGGCCACTCCGGCCGCAGCCAGTTCACAAATTGTCGTGGCACCCGCGCGGCAGATGACCAAGTCGGCCCACGCGTATCGCTGCGCCATATCGTCGATAAAGGGTAGAACCTCGGCCTCGACACCTAACTCGCGATATCGGCGAGCAAGCGCGAGAACGTGTTCGGGGCCTGCCTGGTGGGTGATCGAAGGCCGCGCCTTTGCCTCGGTCAAAGCGATTGCGCGTGGAATAACCTCGTTCAGAATGGTTGCGCCAAGGCTGCCGCCCACGACGAGAATTCGCAAGGGCCCGGTACGCCCCGTATACCGTTGCTCAGGCTCGGGGATCGCCGCGATCTCGCGGCGCACCGGGCAACCGGTCCATTGCGCCTTGTTCGTGCGGCCGAGTTCTGCGCTGGGCAGTCCAAAAAGGACACGCCTGGCGAAAGGCTGCAGCAATTTATTGGACAGCAAAAGCCTCGCGTCGCTGTTTATGAGAACGAGAGGTCGTCCCAGGATTGCCGCGGACAAGCCTCCCGGTACCGTGACATAGCCCCCCATGCCCAATACGAGTGCCGGTTTCAAGGTACGGATCAGGCCCAGGCAACGCACCATTCCCCAGACCAGTTGCAGTGCGCCTCGTGCGGCGTGCCACACTCCCTTGCCGCGCAAACCCGAAAAAGCGATCGTATCGAGCATCAATCCAGCCTCGGGCACGAGGCGATTTTCCATACCATGCGAAGACCCGAGCCACCGAACATGCCATCCACGCGCCGACATGGCGCGCGCGATCGCCAGCCCTGGCATGATGTGTCCGCCAGTGCCCCCCGCCAAAATCAGCAGTGTCTGTGTCATGTGCGGCCCCCGCGCATCAGCAGCCGGTTTTCGAAATCGACCCGTAGCAGCACCGCCACCGCGACACAATTGACCAAAATCCCGGATCCGCCATAACTCATGAGCGGCAATGTCAGGCCTTTGGTCGGCAAGAGCCCAAGATTCACCCCCATGTTGATGAAAGCTTGCGTACCAATCCATATTCCCACGCCCTTGGCAACCAAACCTGCGTAGAAACGTTCCAGTGCAATGGCCTGTCGTCCGATTTCGAACGCCCGTTTGACAACCCAGAAGAAAAGCGCGATCACGATGGCTACGCCGACAAACCCCAACTCCTCGCCAATCACCGCCAAAAGAAAATCGGTATGGGCCTCGGGTAAATAATGCAGTTTCTCGACGCTGCCACCCAGGCCGACTCCAAACCACTCACCCCGCCCGAACGCGATGAGCGAGTGCGACAACTGGTAAGCCTTACCCAGCGCGTTGTCGTCACCCCAAGGATTGAGATAAGCGAAGACACGTGCACGGCGCCACGGGTTATACCAAATCAGAAGTGCAAAACTCCCAAACAAAGCCACCACGAGACCAAAGAACATGCGGGCATTGACGCCTCCTAGAAACAGCAACCCGAAAGCGATGGCGACGATTACCATGAAGGCGCCCAGATCGGGCTCGAGCTGAAGCAATACGCCGACCAGCACCATCACCGCGGCCATCGGCAGAAAACCCTTGGAAAATTTGTGCATCCACTCCTGTTTGCGCACCGTGTAGTCGGCGGCATAGAGCACTACAAAAAGCTTCATCAATTCGGAGGGCTGCAGATTGATAATCCAAAGCGGAATCCAACGGCGTGCACCGTTTACGCCTCGACTGATCCCTGGAACGAGGACGGCCACGAGTAACAAGATGGCGAGAATGAAGAGATAAGGAGCCACGCGCTGCAAAACCTTGGTCGGGATCCGGAACGCCAAGGCGCCGGCCAACAATCCGATCACGATGAAGATGGCCTGGCGTACCAAGAAATAGGTGGGGCGCAGATTGCTGTAGTGGGGTGAATCGTAGAGCGCGATCGACGCTGAATACACCATGACCAGGCCGAACAGGAGCAAAACGATCGTGACCCAGAACAACGGCTGATCCCAGCGCATCAATGCCGAGCGGGTGGGTTTGATCGCGCTCACCGATCCGGATCGCACGTCCACGAGGGTTTCGCGAATCGAGCCACGCAGATGGGCCAGTCTCAACATGACAAGTGCGCCCTTTGCGCCAAAGCGTGCACCGCCGCAATAAATACGTCCGCACGATGTTTGTAGTTGCGAAACATGTCCCAACTCGCGCATGCAGGCGAGAGCAACACCGCATCACCGGGTTGCGCGGCGCCTGCGGCTTGTGCCACGGCACTCTCCAAGCTGTCACACTCAACCACTGAGACACCGGCCTGCCGGGCCTCCTCCGCAATCGCAAGGGCAATTGCGGCCCGGTCCTTGCCGATCAGGAAGACGGCACGGGCGTGTTTTGCAACGGGCTTCGAAAGCGGCGTGAAGTCCTGGCCTTTACCATCTCCTCCCGCAATCAATACGATCGGCTTTTCAAGCCCTACGAGAGCGGCGGCGGTCGCCCCCACATTCGTACCCTTGCTGTCGTCGAAGAATTCGACACCCTCGATGGTGGCAATCGATTCGACGCGGTGCGGCTCACCGGCATACTCGCGCAACGCATGCAAAAGCGGCCCCAGGGGTAAATCGATCGCGTGACATAGCGCCAACGCGGCCAGCGCATTGGCCACGTTGTGTGCGCCCCGGATCCGTAGCGCGTCCACCGGTATCAGGCGCTTCGGAACGAGGTCTCCGTCCGCGACGGGGAAAGACCGTTTGCGCGGCTTCGCATCGGTATCTTGTCGAAACGCGGCGGCCAGCCAGCGCACGCCATGTTCCTCGACCACACCAAAACTGTCCGGTGTGTTCGGTGCGTCGAGTCCGAATGTCAGCGTGCGCGAGCGCGGATTGACCATCCCCATGACCGCGTTATCGTCGCGGTTGAGCACCTGTACCGTTTTGCTCGCAAAGATGCGCGCCTTGGCCGCAGTATAGGCATCCATTGAACCGTGCCAGTCAAGGTGATCCTGGGAAAGATTCAGAACGACTGCCGCGTCGGGCGCAAACGTCTGCGCCAATTCGAGTTGAAAGCTCGACAGTTCGAGCACCCAGACCTCGGGCAGATTGTCATCGACCAAGGCCTGCCGCAGCACCTCCAAAAGCGCGGGGCTGATATTGCCCGCAACAGCGGTCGCCAATCCGGCGCGACGACACAGATTTCCCGTAAGACTCGTCACGGTCGTCTTGCCATTTGTCCCGGTGATGGCAAGAACATGTGGCGCATAAGCGCAAGACCTGTTTAGGAAATCTAACTTGTGGACGAAGAACTCAATTTCACCCCACACAGGCACGGCCTGCGAGCGCGCCAGTTCGATGAGTGCGGCTTGCGGCTCTGCGCCGAGAGCGAGGCCAGGACTGACGGCCAACAGTCCGACGCCATCAAGCAAGGACAATGGCAACGCGCCCAGGGTCAACGCGACATCGGACAATTCAGCGACGAGAGCGGAGCGGGCTGGTGGATCACTCCGAGTGTCGGCGACGCGCACAGATGCGCCTTCACGGTGGCACCACCGAGCCATCGCCAGACCCGACTCGCCAAGGCCCAGAATCAAAACCGTCGTCTCTGACAAGTTCATGGCGCGGTCAATGTCATCTGAGTTTGAGCGTGGACAAGCCAAAGAGAACCAGCATCATGCTGATGATCCAAAAACGGACGACCACTTGCGTCTCCTTCCAACCCGACTCCTCGAAGTGGTGATGCAAAGGCGCCATGAGAAAAATGCGTCGACCTTCGCCGTATCGACTCTTGGTGTATTTGAAATAGGCCACCTGGACCATCACCGAGAGTGTTTCGGCAACGAACACACCACCCATGATGAAAAGGACTATTTCCTGGCGCACGATGACCGCAACGGTACCGAGCGCCCCACCCAATGCGAGAGCGCCGACATCACCCATGAAGACTTCTGCCGGATAGGCGTTAAACCATAAAAATGCCAACCCTGCCCCCGCGAGGGCGGCACAAAACACCATCAACTCGGCCGCTCCCGGGATATACGGAAATAAGAGATAGCGGGAGTAATCGACGCGCCCCACCACGTAAGCGAAAATCCCCAGCGCGACCCCGACCATGACGGTCGGCATAATCGCAAGCCCATCGAGACCGTCGGTCAGGTTGACGGCATTGCTCGTTCCCACGATGACGAAATAGCTCAAAAGGATGAAACCGAACATACCCAGCGGATAAGCGACATTCTTGAAAAACGGAACGATCAGGTCCGCCTTGGGTGGAAGGCTCATGTTGAATCCGCTTCGTACCCACTCCATGAACAGCGTCAGCACCTGCGCGTTGGATACTGCGGATACCGCGAATGCAAGGTAGACCGCGGCAACGAGGCCGATAACCGACTGCCATAGGAACTTCTCACGTGACGGCATGCCCTTGGGGTTTTGATGGACCACCTTGCGATAGTCGTCTACCCAGCCGATCCAACCAAACCCAAGCGTCACAAGCAGCACCACCCAGACGAATCGATTCGTCAGATCAGCCCACAACAGGGTCGACACGCCAATCGAAATCAGGATCAAGGCCCCACCCATGGTCGGCGTACCCGATTTGATCAAGTGACTCTGCGGACCGTCGCTGCGCACCGTTTGACCAATTTTTAGGGACGTCAGGCGCTTGATGACGATGGGCCCGAAAATCAGACCAATGGCGAGCGCCGTCATGGTCGCCATCACGGATCGCAAGGTAATGTACGAGAACACTTTGAAAAAGCGGATGTCCTGAGAGAGCCATTGGGCCAGGGCAAGTAGCATTCAGGCAGCTCCTTGGGGGGTGTGGGGTGCAGGATCACCGGCCAGCGGAATGCTCATGATCACTTGCTCCATTGCCATAAAACGGGATCCTTTTACGAGCAGGGTGGCCTGCGCACCGTGGTCAGAAAGCCAACGTCGAGTAGCCTCGGCGAGTTCGGCACGATCTTCAAAGTGACAAGCACCCGTTCCAAATGTCTGCGCCGCATGACGCATCAAGGCACCGATCGTATAGAGGGTATCGATTCCTTTTTCGTGCGCGTACTCGCCGATTTCGGTATGAAAGGCCACGCCATCGATACCGACCTCCCCCATATCGCCCAGGACGAGCAGACGCGCTCCGGCACTCGTGGCCAGCGTATCGATGGCCGCACGCACCGAATCCGGATTCGCGTTGTAGGTGTCGTCGATGACGAGCGCACCCGTGGCGCATCGAATGCGCTGCATACGTCCTTTTTGCGGCGTAAAAGCCTCCAGGCCGATCCGAATGGCATTTTTGTCGATGCCGGCTGCCAATGCGGCAGCCACCGCCGCCGCCGCATTCAGGATGTTGTGCACGCCGGCGGTCGCGAGTTTGGCGGTCACGGGGCCCTCTGGCGTATCGATGTGAACCACGGTCTCGAACAGCTCTACATAGCCCACCGCTCTGATTGCCGCCTGGGTCGGCGTGGCAGTTCCCGCAAACCCGAAATCCAGAATGCGCCGCTGACCCGCGGCGCGCATCCACACCCCCGCATTCGGATCATCAGCGGGAAACACGGCGACGCCGGTGGTCTCTGGCAAAGCCTCAATCGCCAACGCGTGCTCTTGGGCCACCGCGAGGACGCTTTGCATGAACTCCTGATGCTCGCGCTGCGCGTTGGTGACTATCGAAATCGTCGGTCGCGCAACGGCTGCCAGCCATCGCGTCTCACCGGGATGGTTCATTCCAAGTTCCACAACCGCGGCGCGATGCGCCGTGCGCAGACGCAGCAACGTCAATGGCAAACCGACATCATTGTTGAGGTTTCCGACTGTGGCGAGCCATCCGCCGTCACCGAACGCCGCACTCAGAACCGACGCAATCATTTCTTTGGTTGTGGTCTTGCCATTGCTGCCGACGACCACGATCAGCGGGATATCGAAACGCTGCCGCCACCCCCCTGCGAGTTCTCCGAGCGCGTGGCGCGTATTGGCGACCGTGAGTGTTGCGATCGATTCGTTCACAGGTCGTTCAACGATTGCGGCAACCGCGCCGCGCCGCCAGGCTTCGCCCACAAAGCGATGCGCGTCGAAACTTTCCCCTTGGAGCGCCACGAACAATTCCCCAGGAAGTACGGTACGGCTGTCCGTCGATACCCCCGAGAAGCGCAATTCCGCCTGACCCACCATGCGGCAATCGGAGAGCATCGAGGCCGCCTCGCCCAGGCTTAACATAGACAGTCCTGCGTCCAGCGCAACAGCGCCTGCTGGGCCTCATGCGTATCGGAGAAAGGAAATTTGACCCCTTCGATTTCCTGATAGGTCTCGTGACCTTTGCCTGCGATGAGGATCACGTCTTCGGCTTTTGCCCGCGCAATAGTGTGCTGTATCGCCTGGCGACGATCGATTTCCAGATCAACGCACGCCGCGGTATTCTGAATTCCGGATACGATCGCCGCGGCGATCGTATCGGGATCCTCGGAACGCGGATTGTCACTGGTCACGACCACACGGTCGGCCAAGCGCGCGGCTATGGCGCCCATGAGCGGGCGCTTCCCAGCGTCACGATTCCCACCGCACCCGAAAAGCACCACGAGCTTCCCGTGTCGCGCGAGGGCAATCGGCACACAGGCCACCAGGACGTGCTCCAAAGCGTCGGGTTTATGGGCGTAATCCACCAATACCAATGGTCCCTCGGCCGAAGGTACGCGTTCGAGCCGCCCCGGCACAGGGGTCAAGCCCTGCAACGCCTCGAGCGCCATATCGATTTCGATATTTGACGCGAGCAAAACGCACAACACTGCGAGAAGGTTCGAGACATTGTAGTCACCCAGGACGTCGATCTGGAAAGGCCGACTTCCAAACGCCCCTTCGAAGATGAACTCGAGGCCTGTCGTGGTCGCTTTAACGGAATGCGCACACAGGTCAGCACGCGGATGAGCAGACGCGCTAAACCCCCACACGCGTGCACCGTGCGTGCGCGCGATCGTACCCATCCGTTCACCGCTCGCGTCGTCCAGATTGACGACTGCCGCGGCAAGTTCGTCCCATGCGAACAGTCGCGACTTGGCCACCTCGTAGGCCTGCATCGTATGGTGGTAATCGAGATGATCGCGGGACAGGTTCGTAAAGAGCGCGATGTTATATCGCATGCCATCGACGCGAGCTTCGGCGAGCCCGACGGAGGAGACCTCCATGGCCAGCACATCGGCACCTTGCCGCACCATACGACTCAACGCACGTTGCAGGGCAACAGGGTCAGGGGTGGTCAAACCCGTTTCGGAGAGTTCATTCAGAAAGCCGGTTCCAAGCGTACCCACCAGAATCGGTCGATGGCCCAGCGCGGCAAAAGCCTGCGCGATCCACAACGCACAGGAAGTTTTTCCGCTCGTACCGGTAATGCCGATCGAATGCAGACTCTTCGAGGGTTCTCCGTACCACTGCGCGGCGATCAAGGAGAGATCGAGCTTCAGGCCGCTCTGGCTGCGTTGCGCCACAGGCCAGGAAGCGTCCCACGAAAAGCCGTCAGCCTCCCATACGACGGCTGCCGCGCCCTGGCGGATGGCGTCCGGAATAAAGGCGCGCCCGTCATGGCTGGCGCCAGGATAAGCGAAAAAAACGTCGCCCTTTTCCACGGCGCGCGAATCCGTCGTCAGTTCGGCGCTCAGCGTCACCGTCTCACGTAGCCATGCCGCCATTGGGTGAAGTTCCCGCTGCATCACATGCTCTCCGAAAGCGCGTCTTGGGGAATGATGAGCGACTTTATGGGCGAATCCGGTTCGACTCCCAGGGTACGTAAGGCGCCACTCACAACGGCGGAAAACACCGGAGCCGCCACATCGCCGCCGTAATAGCCCCCTTCAGTCGGCTCGTCGATCATCACCGCCACGACAATGCGCGGATTGGAGGCTGGCGCAAATCCGACGAAGCTTCCTACGTACTTGTTCGGCGCATAGGCGCCGGCCACGATCTTGTGCGCCGTACCGGTTTTCCCCGCGACGCTATAGCCCACAACCTGCGCCTTGGGTGCGGTCCCCGTAGGACCTGCGGCCAACTCGAGCATGTGGCGAATCTCGAGCGCAATCCCCGGTGGAACCACCTGCACACCGGTCGCCGGTGTGGATGTCTTAAACAGTGTCAGCGGAATGATGTCGCCATTGCGGGCGAAAATCGTATAGGCGCGTGCCATTTGCATCAAAGAGACCGACAGGCCGTAACCATAGGCCATCGTGGCCTGCTCGATGGGCCGCCATGTCCGGTACGGACGCAACCGACCCGCAACTGCACCTGGGAATCCGATGTGGGGTGCCTGACCCAATCCGACGGACGTGAACATCCCCCACATATCTTGAGGTTGAAGCCTGAGCGCGATCTTGGCGGTTCCGATGTTGCTTGAGACCCGAATAATATCTGTCACGCTCAGTACGCCATGCGCTTCTGCATCACGAATGGTGGCCGTACCGATCGTGAATTTGCCAGGCGCAGTATCGATCGTCGTCTGCGGGGTGACGATCCCTTTTTCCAGGGCCAGTGCAATCGTAAATGGCTTTAGGGTCGATCCCGGCTCATACGTGTCGGTCAAGACACGATTTCGCAATTGGGCGCCACTCAGATCCGAACGCTCGTTGGGGTTATAACTGGGCAAATTTGCGAGGGCCAGCACCTCCCCCGTCCTGACGTCAATGACGACAATGGCACCGGCCTTGGCTTTGTGCGCCTCGACCGCTGCTTTGAGATTACTAAAGGCCAGATACTGGATCTGACCGTCTATCGAGAGCGTGAGATCGCGCCCGTCGTGAGGTGTGCGAATACTGGCGACGTCTTCGACCACCCGCCCAAGGCGATCCTTAATGACTCGACGGCTGCCCGGTTGGCCTGCCAACTCTTTTTCCCACGCAAGTTCGATGCCCTCCTGGCCGATGTCCTCGACGTTTGTAAATCCAATCAGCTGCGCCATCGTCTCGCCTTGCGAGTAGAACCGATGAAATTCTTTTTGCTGGTGGATACCCGCCAAACCCATTCGCTCCACTTCGTCTGCGATCTCGGGCGACACCTGGCGTTTGAGATAGACGAATTTACGGTCGGCGCTGGCCAGCTTCTTCCTGAGTTCGGCGACAGGGACATCAAGCAATCGCGCCAACGAACCAAGCTGTTGCTTGGATGCGTCGACATCTTCAGGAACGGCCCAGATTGCCAGCGCCGGTACGGATGACGCCAGAACAACCCCATTGCGATCCATGATTTTCCCGCGGGTGGCCGGCATCTCCAAGGTGCGTGCATAACGCATTTCGCCCTGTGTTTGCAAGAAATCCGTCGAGAAGACTTGCAAATAGAGTGCTCGAACGAGCAATGCCAAAAAACCCAAAAAGATAAGGAACATCACAAAACGGGAACGCCAGGCCGGCATCTTGATGGCCAGGACCGGACTCGCGTGGAACTGGATACCCTTCATTGGAGTTCCGACGGCGCCTCGGGCGCAGGCTGGGGCTCACTCGTCTTTCCCGACAGGATGATGTATTCCGTACGGGCTGGCGTCGCCGGTTGCATGCCCAGATCCTTGCGGGCAGCCGCATCGATAAGACTATGTTTTGACAGGCTTGCTTGATCGAGTTGCAGTTGACTCCAATCGACATCGAGTTTGCGCGCAGTCCCTTGCGCCGTGTCTAAGGCGCCCAGGAGACGGCGCGCCTGGTAGCGTGAAGACACGAGAGAAAGAGCGCAAGCCATGAGTACGGCCAGGAGGAGCGCATTCAAGCGCGTCATGATGGCCCCTTCTCACGCAGCTTCTCGGCAGCACGGAGGACAGCGGATCGGGCGCGGGGGTTCTGAACGACTTCCGCTAAAGAGGGAATTTGTTTTCGGAGCAAACGCACGCGGGGAGGAGGCAGTTCTGAAGCCCTGATCGGCAACCGAATCGGCGGTTGGTCGGGCTTGGCCAGCGCCTGCATGAAGCGCTTGACGATCCGGTCCTCGAGAGAATGAAAACTGATGACGACCAGGCGTCCGCCGACCGCGAGCGCATCCATGGCCTGGGTCAGTCCTTGCTCAAGTTCCGTAAGCTCCTGATTGACGTGAATCCGTATAGCTTGAAACGTGCGCGTTGCGGGATCTTGGCCTTTTTCGCGGGTGCGCACGACGCTCGCCACGAGCGCGGCAAGCTCTCGTGTCCGTGAAAGCGGCCGTTCTGCGCGGCGAGCAACAATCGCCTTTGCAATCTGAAGAGCAAACCGTTCTTCCCCATAGTCGCGGATGACCTCCCTGAGCTCTTCCTGCGTCGCACCTCTTAACCATTCGGCAGCCGATTCACCGCGGCTCGGATCCATTCGCATATCGAGTGGCCCGTCGTATCTGAAGCTAAAGCCCCGTCGCGCGTCATCGATCTGCGGCGAAGACACGCCCAGATCGAGTAATACGCCCGCCAGCTTTCCGATATTCCGGCGAGCCATCTCTTGACTGAGCACGGTGAAGCTTTCGTGCACGATCGTGAAACGGGAGTCGGTCACGCCACGGCCGACCGCAACGGCCTCTGGATCTTTGTCGAATGCAAGCAACCGACCTTCGGAATCGAGTCGCGCCAAGATTGCCCGGCTATGCCCTCCTCGACCAAAAGTCCCGTCCACATACGTTTGGCTCGCGCGCTCCCCCACGATCGCCAAGGCTTGCAACGTCTCGTCTAGCAGCACCGTCCGATGCTGGGGCTCGGGCGCCGCCTGTTGCATGTGGGGCGCGCAGCTCAGAAACTGTAGTTCGATAGAACTTCCGGCATACCCGCCTCGATCGCCTGTGCCTCGTCCTTTGTGAGCGTCGCTGCATCCCAAACCTCGAAGTGGGTTCCCATGCCCAAGAGCATGACGTCCTTCTCGAGCTGAACCACACTGCGCAATTCGGGTGGAATGAGAACACGACCCGAGCCATCCATCTCGACGTCGGACGCGTTGCCCATAAAAATGCGTTGCCAGGCACGGGCCGACAAAGGCCACGCGGCAATTTTTTCCCGATGGGATTCCCAGACGGACCGCGGAAAGAGAAGAAGACAGCCGTGGGGATGGCGCGTCACCGTAAGACGACCTTCGCAACTCAAGGCGAGCGCATCCCGATGTCGCGCCGGAATCGTCATGCGACCCTTCGCGTCTAGGCTTAATTGTGCAGCTCCCTGAAACACCCTGCCATCTCCCGTTGACCCTGGCCCGAAACGTCTACGCCTCGCGCCAGCACCTAATTTCTTCCGATTTGGCGATTCATATGGGCCACGAAAACCCACTTTTCCACACCTTTTCCCACTGTAGAGGATCGGCCCGGCCGGGTCAAGCGCGAAATCGCAGATTTTTTACGGCAGAACAATGACTTAGGATAGCAACTTGAGACGATTTCTTGACCCTAAAACATAACCAAATGAGTACCTTAGAGGTCACTGTGAAAGTGGGTTATCAACATTTTTGTCCACAGCGACCGACATTCTGGTGTTTGGATTCAATTCGCGAAGATCAGGAAATGAGAAACACGGTCGGAATTAGCAGGTGTGGTCGCGAAATGAGGGCGAGTTCGTGGAAAATGAAAACCTGCGAGAAGGCTAAAACGACCATTCGTTCGGTGTTAGTCGGCACTTCGATGCGGCCGTATCCTCCGGCTGGACGGGTGGCCACGCCGACGCGGACAAGGCGGTCGAGGTTGTAACCACCCAGCCATCGGAACAGGCCTCGTATCCGCCTGCGAGCCGATCATTTTTGACTACGGCATCATCGCCTGCTTTTCCTGACATGCCGGCGATCAGGACAGCCCGCTTTAAAATGAATTGAGGTGTTTTTTTCGTCTTCGGGGCGAGAATTCGGGAGACAATAAAAAGGTTAGATTGGCAGGAAAGAGGATTGCCGATGCGCCGAAGTGAGTCCGTACGACAGTTATGAACATGCGTTGTCGCGGGTGAGTGGTTGAAGTGCTGTCTTTGTTTGGACGAAGTGATGCGAGTTTGAGCGCCAAACATTGGCGAACTCTATAGCGCTTAAGGAAGAAAATGGTCGTTTTTGTTTTAGGACTTATCCTATTTTTGGGCATTCATTCTGTCCGCATGTTTGTCAGCAACTGGCGCGATGCCCAGGTCACGCGCTTGGGTATCGGCCCTTGGAAAGGGCTGTACTCCGTTGTCTCTTTGCTTGGTTTTGCACTGCTCGTTTGGGGCTACGGTCTGGCGCACCGTACATCCATCGTAATTTGGTCGCCGCCCGCCCACATGCGGGACGTGACCGCCCTGTTTACGCTCGTAGCCTTTGTGTTTCTTGCTGGCGCCTACATACCTGGAAATTGGGTGAAGGCACGCCTCGGACACCCGATGCTGCTTGGCGTCCAACTATGGGCAATTGGCCACCTTCTGGCGAACGGCTCGTTCGTCGACATGCTCCTATTTGGCGCATTTCTCGTCTGGGCCGTGGCAGCATTTCTGTCGGACCGACGACGTGACAGCCTGCAGGGAGTCACTTATCCGGCCGGCACAATGCGCGGTAACACGTTGACGATCATTGTGGGGGTTTTGGCTTGGGCACTGTTCGCCTTTCTCCTCCATGGAATTCTGATCGGCGTGCGTCCCTTCGCGTAGCGCGGCACCGAGTCAATATCTGGCTTCACCGCGAACGAGCCATACACCGGCATCGGTATCCCGCTTCCTCACCTCGTCAATCGCCATCCCTCGCCGCAAAGCGGTGGGTCAGACGAGTGGCGTTGGAGCCCGGCTGCGTCCCACGCGCCAACCTATTGCGCCTAGGGCAAAAAGCCCACCCAAGAAGAGGGGCAGACTCGCAGGCACCGGGACAAAACTCAGATTCTCCTTCCAGACGCCAAAGCTTTGCTGGACACCCATGGTAGCTTGATCAACACCCGTGGACTGGCCGCTATAAGGTTGAAATTGGAATGTAAAGATAGGTGCCGCGTGTGGCGCATTGCTGATGAGCGCTGTACTGGTGAGATAGCCCTGCGATGAGGCGCCGTTGGTCCCAGCCGACCAACCGGTTCCCGATAGGGAAGACACTTTCAGTCCGTTCGCCCCCAACTTCGCTGTAGTGCCATCCTGAAATGTAAAAATTAAGGACGAGAGGTTCGCTTGAGTGAACTGATCCGGCGTCCCCGAAGATAGGGTCAAGAACATCGTGCCGGAATCCAAAGGGCCAGACTGGTTCATCCAATCGTATTCGACAGTGGCCGCAACGCTGGGCCCCGCTGCAACAAAAGCGAACACACCGACCAGCGACACCAAGAACGCGTTCGACATCGGTTTTTCCCAACATCTAAGTGGAAAGGAATTTCCCGCAATTTCGCACGTATGCAATATGCCTACGGGACATTTCGCGATGCCTGATGGGGCTTCCTTCATCGTAGCTAATTCGAACTAGCTATCGAATGGGCGTCGATCCATTCGAAGTTCACTCTGAACGTCGTAATCGGTCACGTTCTGAAGTGCACTCGCTTTAACCACGAGACATCAGCAATCGCCCCTGGTGCGTGAACCGACACCCGACCTCTTTCATCCGATCGCCGCACACCTGGAATTGAATATGCGTTCCCGAGCGTCCCGATAAAGGAGTCTGCTGTCGCAGCCGTGAATACGTCCACGCGGCCGTGAAAGGGTAGTCGCATCGGGATTCAATTCCCTCTGAGCCCGCGGACATATCG
>Ga0208357_1000218_pt1 | contig 47257 bp, 51 predicted proteins | sample NGESurdeep092012_6_FD_184487 | JGI IMG/M metagenome (GOLD analysis project Ga0208357, IMG submission 184487) | Arctic peat soil microbial communities from Barrow, Alaska - NGEE Surface sample F52-2 deep-092012 (SPAdes) | ecosystem: Environmental > Terrestrial > Soil > Wetlands > Peat ...
GTTCACTCTTCGTCGCCTCGCGGATGCGGTCAGGGCAGCAGGCGCTGCTGCGTGAGCGCGGATGCCGTGCGCACGCGCTCAGCGTAGTCGGCGCGAACGCGGTCCGCAGCGTCGAATTCGCGACTCCGAAGTGCGCGGCGGCGGCCCCACGCGATCAGTGTCGTGCCGAGGCGAATTGCGGCCCGGTCGATGACCGGCAGCTCGCGACGCTCGATGGCCGCCGTGTGCATGATGACAGTGCTCATGACGGAGTCTCCTCACCATCGATCAGGGGGAATGCATTGAAGTGGATCTGGACCGGGCGAGAGCCGGGGGCTGTGCTATCGCGATAGCGACGCACGGCTTCGTCGATGACGGCGGTCACCTTCGTGGTCAACTCGATCAGTTGCTCCACCGTCAACCGCAGGTTTGCAACGCTGACCTCGCCGCTCTCGACCCAGCGCGGATCCAGAACGTCGATCCCATGCGAAAGATAGTCGGAGAGTGCACTCTCGCTGTTTTGTTGCCACTGACGTTGCACCAGGTCCGCCGCCGTGCGACCCGCGATCGATGTGGAAAACTGTGTCGGCTCCAAATTGATGCCGCCCGGCCTTCGCTCCCACCAACGCTCTCGTTTAGTCCCTCGGCCGGGTACTTCCTGAACAAAGTCGGCATTCGCCAACTGGCGCAGGTGATAACTCGTGGCGCCGCTCGACTCGCCGAACCGCTCAGCCAACCCTGTCGCCGTATCCGGCCCGTACTTGGAGAGCGCGTCCATCAACTGAACCCGAAGCGGATGCGCCAGGACCTTCAGGGATGCCAGATCAAGCATTCGACTATTGCGGCCTGTAACCGCCGCCGGTTGCGCTGTCGTGTCTTTGGCTGTCTCGGTCTGGACTGTCTCAGTTTGGGTGGGTGCTTGGTCCTCGCCGCCATTGATTGCCATATTGCAAAGATATCATTGCAAGCTATCTATTGCAATGATTTCTTTGCAACATTCTATTTGCAGCGATTTATTTGCTTATTTCGTTGCGATGACCTCGGCATGCGGCATTGCGAACCAGCCGGCCTTCTCTCCCACCCACTCGCGCCAGGCATCCGCGATCGCGTGCAGCTCGTCGAGGGTTGCAACGCCGATCTCGATCGCACGCGGTGCGAAGTCCGACTCGACCGCGCGCACAGCCCACGAGCCGCCCCACCATTCGCGCTCGGCATCCGAGGCGAAGCACCAGATCGAGGCAGAACTCACCACCTCACCGAAGCCGGCTGCCATCACCCAGCTCTTCAACGATCGGCCGGCATGCGGATCCCCTCCGTTCGAGCGGTGCACGGCCTCATAGGTGCTCAACCACTGCGTCAGTCCGGGCGAGGCGGGCGCCCAAATCGTGCGGCCATAGTCGACCTCACGAACCGCGAGAACGCCACCGGGTTTGAGCACGCGCCGAGCCTCCGACAAGGCGGCGACCGGGTCGGCAACGTGTTGCAACACCTGATGAGCGTGCACGATGTCGAAGGTGTCGTCTTCGAAGTCCAACGCGTACGCATTGCCCAGCACAAACGACACATTGACCAACGCGTTGTCGACCGCAAGACCGTTTGATTGCGCGACGATGTCGGCAGACGCGTCAATGCCGATCACAGCCCCGGGTGCCACCCGCCGGGCCAGGTCGATCGTGATGGTGCCCGGCCCGCTCCCGATGTCCAAGACCCGTGCGCCGCGAAAGAGATGCGGAATCAGATACGCCGCCGAGTTCTCGACGGTGCGCCAGGTGTGCGAGCGTAAGACGCTCTCGTGATGACCGTGGGTGTACCGTTCATGCGTAGCCATGACGCAATCGTAGGCTCGTGTGCCGCCGCATAGGCTAGAGCGTATGGTCGAATCCTTAAATCCGTTCTTCGAACCCAGCACACTCCCCTACCAGCTCCCGCCGTTCGCCGAGATTCGCGATGAGCACTACAAGCCGGCTTTCGAGCGCGGTTTCGCGCAGCAATTGGCCGAAGTGCGCGCAATCACAGGGAGCTCGGATGCTGCCACGTTCGCAAACACGCTGCTGCCCCTGGAGCGGTCCGGCCAGATCCTCTCACGCGCATCCGAGGTGTTCTTCACCAAAAGCTCGGCTGACTCAAGCGACTTCACCAACGCCCTCGAGGAAGAACTGGCGCCACTTTTGGCCGCGCACGGCGACGCCATCCGACTGGACCCGGCCCTGTACGCGCGGATCAAGACCGTGCACGACACGCTCGACTCGCTCGCGCCCGAAGCCCCAGCCCTTGACGAAGAGTCCCGCTACCTGGTCGAGCGCTACTACACGGAGTTCACCCTCGCCGGCGCCGGGCTGACTGAGGAACAGAAAGTGCGGCTGCGCGACTACAACAGGCAGCTGGCGACGCTGACCACTCGATTCGAGAAGAACCTGCTTTCGGACACCAACGAGCTTGCCGTCGTGGTAGACGACGTGGCACAACTCGACGGTCTGTCGCCAGCGGAGATCTCCGCCGCCGCACAGGCCGCCGCGGAGCGCGGACTCCAAGGCCAATATCTGATCACACTCGTTCTGCCGACGGGCCACCCCTACCTCGCGAGCCTCACCTCGCGTGCGTTGCGCGAACGGATCATGACCGCGTCACGGTCGCGCGGCATCCGCGGAGGCGATCACGACAATCGTGAGGTCGTGCTCGAGATCGCGCACCTGCGCGCCGAGCGGGCGCAGCTGCTCGGCTTCGACAGTCACGCGGCGTATGTGACGGCCGACGAAACGGCCAAGACTCCGGATGCCGTCGCCGCGATGCTCGGGCGCCTCGCGCCCGCCGCAGCACGGAACGCGCGTGCGGAGCAGGCCGCATTGCAGACGCAGGTCGGCGACGAGTTCGAGTTGGCGGCATCCGATTGGGCGCTCTATACGGAGAAGGTGCGCAAGGCGACCTACGACGTCGACACTGCAGCGATGCGCCCGTACTTCGAGGCGGAACGCGTGCTGCGCGACGGCGTGTTCTTCGCCGCACAGAAGCTGTACGGCATCACCTTCAGCGAGCGCACCGACCTGGTGGCCTACCACCCGGACGCCCGCGTCTTCGAGGTCTTCAACGAAGACGGCTCGGCCCTCGGGCTGTACATCCTCGACCTGTACACGCGCGATTCCAAACGTGGCGGTGCCTGGATGAATCCGCTGATCTCCCAGTCGAGGCTGCTTGGCAACCCGACCGTGGTGCTCAACAACCTCAACGTGCCGAAGCCTGCCGACAACGAACCGACCCTGCTGACCTACGACGAGGTCGGCACACTGTTCCACGAGTTCGGGCATGCGTTGCACGGGCTGTTCGCGCGGGTCACGTACCCGAAGTTCGCCGGAACGAACGTGTTCCGTGACTTCGTTGAATTCCCGAGTCAGGTGAACGAGATGTGGCTGCTCTGGCCCGAGGTGCTCGCCAACTACGCACAGCACGTCGAGACTGGCGAGCCGATGCCGCAGGCACTCGTCGACAAACTCGAGGCCTCGAAGGCGTTCAACGAGGGCTTCAAGACCAGCGAATACTTGGCTGCCGCCATGCTCGACCAGGCCTGGCACCGGATCACAGCCGAAACCCAGGTGACGGATGTCGCCGCATTCGAAGCCGTGGCCCTCGCGGACGCGGGACTTGACAATCCCGCCGTACCGCCGCGCTATTCGAGCACCTACTTCGCGCACGCGTTCTCGGTCGGCTATGACGCCGGCTACTACTCGTACATTTGGAGCGAAGTGCTCGATGCGGACACCGTCGAGTGGTTCACCGAGAACGGCGGACTCACGCGCGCCAACGGCGACCGGTTCCGATCACGATTGCTCGGCGTCGGCGGGTCCAAGGATCCGCTCGAGGCGTATAGAGACTTCCGCGGCCGAGACGCCGTGATCGAGCCGCTCCTGAAACGCAGGGGCCTCGACGCCTGACCCTCGCCCTCCCCTGAGTTGCCTCAAAAGACCCTTCCAGGGGCAACTCAGTGGAAGTCAATGTTGCACTGTGTGACACGGCCGGATGCGCGACAGCCCAACCGTTCGTACCCTGAATGACATGACCATTCACGCGCACTCCCACCCTGCACTCGCTCACGCGTGCGAGCAGGGTCAGATGTGTGCGACCGAGGGCCCCGGTCACGCGCTCAGCAGAATTCAGTTGAGCATCGCATCCGCAACGCCCAGTCGCTGGCAGGACGCGATTGTGGATTCGCTCTCCGGTGACGGACGAGCCGTCTTGGTGCCGGTCTTCGGCGAGGAACCCGTGGCAGTGTGGCACCACACGGACCTTTCGGGCGCGCTGAAGGTCGGAGACCCGGTATCCGTCCACAGCCTGTACGGCGTGTTGGCGGCGGGCCGTCAGCGGTTCAACGTTCTGATCGGTTAGCTCGCCCGTCCGGCTACTTCGCAGCCGCTCGCATCATCGACATCATCGCGTCGCACGCCTTGGCGCACGCCTGGCAGGCCTGCGCACACATGCGGCAGGTCTCGCTCATCTCGGCGTGATCCATGCATTCGTCCGCGCACGCGATGCACATCGTCATGCACGCCTCGAGGGTGGCCATCATGCTGGTCATGTCGAAGCCGGTGGGGCGCATCATCATCCGCATCGTGGTGTTGCAGAGGTCCGCGCAGTTCATACACATGCTCATGCATTTGACCATGCCGCCGGCCACTCCGGCATCTGCACACATCGTGCAGGCTTGCTCGCACGCCGAACAGGCCTCGATGCATTCCTGCATCACCATCATGTCCATGTCTGACGGCATTCCTGCCATCTCCTTGGACATGCTCTGCATCATTTGCGCTGTCATGTTCATGGCCCGTACCCCTGTCCGTAGCTGTCGCCGACGGGTTTCACACCCATCGAACAGAAACGACAGCGCACACCTGACGCAATGCTACGTCGGCGCCGCGGCCGGGGCTAGTGTCTCGCACCAGATCCGTGGGAGAGGTTGAAAGCCGATTCAGAGCGGCCGACGCAGTTGCCTACGCGGACTTCTCTTCGCGCCGAACGCGATGCGGCACGATCGTCGGCGCGGCGTTGTCGAGCACCGCTTCTCGGGTGACGACCACGCGGGCGACCTCGGTGCTGGAGGGCACTTCGAACATGATCGGCCCAAGCACTTCCTCGAGAATCGCTCGCAGCCCACGAGCACCGGTCTGGCGCAACACTGCGAGATCGGCGATCGCCTCAAGCGCTCCCTGGTCGAACTCCAGTTCAACGCCGTCAATCTCGAACATGCGCTGGTACTGGCGCACGAGTGCGTTTTTCGGCACGGTCAGGATCTGCATGAGCGCTTCCTGGTCGAGCTGCGTCACCGTGGTGACGACGGGCAGACGCCCGATGAACTCGGGGATGAGGCCGAACTTGTGTAGGTCTTCTGGCAGGACTTCGCCGAAGAGATTGACGTCATCGCCTTTGCTGTGCAGCGGAGCGCCGAAACCGATGCCTTTCTTGCCAGCGCGCTGGCTGATGATGTCCTCAAGGCCCGCGAAAGCGCCGGCCACGATGAAGAGCACGTTCGTCGTGTCGATCTGGATGAATTCCTGGTGCGGATGCTTGCGGCCGCCCTGCGGTGGAACCGACGCGATCGTGCCCTCGAGGATCTTCAGTAGCGCCTGCTGCACGCCTTCGCCGGATACGTCACGAGTGATCGACGGGTTCTCGGCCTTGCGCGCGATCTTGTCGATCTCGTCGATGTAGATAATGCCGGTCTCGGCCTTCTTGACGTCGTAGTCGGCGGCCTGAATGAGCTTGAGCAGGATGTTTTCGACGTCTTCGCCGACGTATCCGGCCTCCGTCAATGCGGTCGCATCTGCGACGGCGAACGGCACGTTCAACTGTTTTGCGAGCGTCTGCGCCAAATAGGTCTTACCGCAGCCGGTCGGCCCAATCAGCAGAATGTTCGATTTGGCGATCTCAATGTCATCCGCAACTTTGTCGGCTGGGCCGATTACACCGCGCACGCGGACGCGCTTGTAGTGGTTGTACACGGCGACAGCAAGAGCCCGTTTCGCCGGCTCCTGCCCGATGACATATTCCTCGAGGAAGGCGAAGATCTCTTTCGGCTTCGGCAATTCGAAATCGCCCGATGCCTCGTCACCAGCCTCTGCGAGTCGCTCTTCGATGATCTCGTTGCACAACTCGACGCACTCGTCGCAGATGTAAACGCCGGGGCCCGCAATGAGCTGCTGCACCTGTTTTTGACTTTTGCCACAGAAGGAGCACTTGAGCAGGTCGGCACTTTCTCCGATGCGAGCCATCTGTCACCCTCCTCAGGGGCTAGTTGTAACGAGCCTAACCTGTGCCGCCGACATTCAGGCGCAACGCCGTCACAATCCGACCGTGCCCCGCGCCACCCGGATTCTCCCCGGATAAACAGGAGTGGCGACATCCCTGCCGCCACTTCTGTGATGTCGCATTCGAAGCACAGACCGGCGCTCCGTGCGGCCTTTACTTGACCAGTGCGGCCGGCGCGCTCTTACGGCTCGTCAGCACCTGGTCGATCAGACCGTACTCGAGGGCTTCCTCTGCAGACAGGATCTTGTCGCGATCGATGTCCTTGTTGACCTGCTCCTGGCTCCGGTTGGAGTGCTTGGCAAGCGTCTCCTCCAGCCAGACGCGCATGCGCTGAATCTCGCGAGCCTGGATCTCGATGTCGGATGCCTGACTCGAACCTTCCGACCCGCCTGCCGGCTGGTGGATCAGGATGCGGGCGTTCGGCAGCGCAAGCCGCTTGCCGGGCGTTCCCGCCGCCGTGATCACCGCAGCGGCCGACGCGGCCTGACCGAGAACAACGGTCTGGATGTGCGGCCGAATATACTGCATGGTGTCGTAGATGGCGGTCATCGCAGTAAACGAACCACCGGGCGAGTTGATGTACATGACGATGTCGCGGTCGGGGTCCTGGCTTTCCAGCACCAGCAGTTGCGCCATGACGTCATCCGCCGATGCGTCGTCGATCTGCACGCCGAGGAAGATGATGCGATCTTCGAACAGCTTCGCGTATGGGTCCTGTCGCTTGTAGCCGTAGGCCGTGCGCTCTTCGAACGTCGGCAGGATGTAACGGGCCGATGCTCCTGAAGCGGCGCCGCCCGGCGTGCCCGGCGCAGTCGCACCGAACTCGGGTGTGTTGAAGTTTGTGAAGTCCATGTCTCTCATTCCCTACTTCGCAACCACGGAGTCGTCTGTTCCGCCACCACCGACGACTTCGGCAGCGAATTCACGCAGATGGTCGACGAAGCCGTATTCAAGTGCTTCCTGAGCCGTGAACCAGTTATCGCGGTCGTTGTCGATGAGGATCTGCTCGACGCTCTTGCCGGTCTGCTCGGCCGTCAGTTCAGCCATCCGCTTCTTCATGTCGAGGATGACGCCGGCCTGCGTCTGGATGTCGGCGGCCGTTCCGCCGAACCCGCCGGACGGCTGGTGCAGCAGCACCCGTGCGTTCGGCGTGATGTAGCGCTTGCCCTTCGTGCCCGAGGAGAGCAAGAACTGCCCCATCGAGGCGGCCAGGCCGATGCCGACCGTCACGATGTCGTTCGGCACGAACTTCATCGTGTCGTAGATCGCCATTCCAGCGGTGATAGAGCCGCCGGGTGAGTTGATGTAGAGGAAGATGTCCTTCTTCGAATCTCCCGCGGCGAGGAGGAGAATCTTTGCACAGATCTCGTTTGCGTTCTCATCGCGCACCTCTGAGCCGAGCCAAATAATGCGGTCCTTGAGAAGTTGGTCGAAAATGCTTGACACCAGTGCCGGTTCGGCCATGTCACGCTCCGTTTCGTTATCGTCTGAAATCGAATCTATCGGAGCCAACGCTCGCGCATGGGCCTGTTCGCCCTAGGCAGATATGCGCGCAAAAGTATGCTGCCCGGGTGTCCTCAGACACCCGGGCAGCACACACGCCTGCGTGTCAGTCTTTCTTGGCTGCGGCCTTCTTCGCCGACTTCTTCTTCGGCTTCTCGTCGGCCTCATCGTCTTCTGCGGCGACGGCAGCGGATGCGGCGGCTTCAGCAGCTGCGGCCTCCGCTGCTTCGTCGACAACCGGCACCTCGACAGGGATGCTGGTGATGCCGTCCGACGCGTCGCTCGAGTCATCGACGGCGGTGAATTCGCCCAGGTCGACTGCCGCGCCGTTGCTGTCCGTGACGATCGCACGACCGAGCACGATGGCCAGTGCCTTGTTGCGCGCGACCTCGCCCACCATCTGCTGGATCTGGTTGTTCTCGCTCAGCACCTTGACGAACTCGTTCGGTTCCATGCCGTACTGTCCGGCACCCTGAACGAGGTACTGCGTGAGCTCGTCCTGACTGACCTTGACCTTTTCCGCCTCGGCAATGTCGTCGAGAAGGATCTGGATGCGGAACGTCTTCTCGCTCGACTCGGCAACCTCAGCGCGGTGCACGTCGTCGTCGAGACGGTTCTCGTTCTCGAGGTGCCTGTGCACTTCATCCTCAACCAGCTGAGCCGGGATCGGGATCTCGACGAGCTCAAGGAGCCGGTCGATCAGGAGGTTGCGCGCCTCGTTGCCCTGCCCGAAGGTCTTGGCACGAGCCGCTTCGCCGCGCAGGCTTTCCTTGAGTTCGTCGATAGTGTCGAATTCGCTGGCGATCTGCGCGAAGTCGTCATCGGCATCCGGAAGCTCGCGCTCCTTGACAGAGATGATCGTGACGGTGATTTCGGCATCTTCACCCTCGTGGTCTCCGCCGAGCAGCGGTGCCTTGAAGGTGGTGGTCTCGCCGGCGGTCAACGAGTCGAGCGCCTCGTCGATGCCCTCGATCAGATCGCCGGAGCCGAGCTCGTACGAGACGCTGCTGGCTGTGTCGACCTCTTCACCGCCGATCATCGCGACAAGGTCGATCTGCGCAAAGTCACCGGTCTTGGCCGGGCGGTCGACCGTGATCAGAGTGCCGAAGCGCTCACGCAGACGGTCGAGTTCGACGGTGACATCCTCATCGGTGACCTCTGCTGCATCAACCGTGAGGGCGATCTTGTTGTACTCGGGCACCGCGAACTCGGGGCGCACGTCGACCTCGATGGTCAGAAGCAGGTCTCCGGAGAAGTCCTTGTCACTGGGCCACTCCGTGATGTCGGCCTCGGGGCGGCCAAGTGGCCGAACGGAGTTATCTTCGACGGCGGCGCGGTAGAAACCGTCGAGCCCTTCGTTGACGGCGTGCTCGAGCACCGCCGCCTTGCCAACTCGCTGATCGATGATGGGCGGTGGCACCTTGCCCTTGCGGAAGCCGGGGATGTTCACCTGTTCGGCGATGTGTCCGTACGCATGGGTGATGGCTGGCTTCAGCTCTTCAGGCGTCACCGAGATGATGAGCTTGGCGCGCGTCGGGCTCAGCTTTTCGACCGTAGTCTTCACGTTGGGGGATCTCCTGTTTTTTCAAAGTTCACTGCAAGTGGACGGATGCGATCTGGTCGGGGCGACAGGATTCGAACCTGCGACCTCCCGCTCCCAAAGCGGGCGCTCTACCAAGCTGAGCTACGCCCCGGATCGCTTTTGTCGACCCACGAGAGTCACCTACCCGGGCATACGTGAACGCATGGCAAGCCAAATGACCTCCCACAGTCTAGCGAATGTTCTCGCGCCTCAATGCCGCGCCCGCTGTGGATGGTCGGTGGGCGCAGAGCGGCGCGCCGAATCACATCGCGAGCGACGGCCTAACGGACGACCGTTGCCATATCGGACGAGCGTGCATGCCTGGGCGGCATCGCTCGTCCATTTGGGGCACGCTCGCGCCCGAACCCTCGGCCGATTCGGTAGGCGGATGTCGTGGAAACCGTGGCGCAGATCGGCTCGCGGACGGCACGGCGCGGTTTCGCAAGCGGAACAATCGATGCATTAGGCTTGCACAGCGCGAAACGAATTGCTCCGTTCTCGGGGATGTAGCTCAATGGTAGAGCCTCAGTCTTCCAAACTGATTACGCGGGTTCGATTCCCGTCATCCCCTCCACAAGTAAAGTCCCGGTCAGAAGCTCTTTTTGCAAGAGATTCGGGCCGGGCACCAACGCGATCTTCGAGCGCATCCTGCAGGAGGACGCCGACCCGCTTGACGCTCTCTCCAAGTGACGGAGTACCGGGAGCCCTCCGACGTTGAAGATCTCATCACGTCGGAGGGTTTCCACATCGGCGACCGCAACCTGCTGCTGTCTGCTCTCGCAGCGCCGCTACCCGTGTTTGGCGAGGAGGTCTATCCCGGTCTCAACAACAAGGCTGCTGCCCTGCTCGTTGCGATCAACCGTGACCAGCCGCTGTCCGATGGCAACAAGCGACTGTCTTGGATCTCCATGTACGAAGTCACAGCGGAACTCGACGGCCGATTCTGGCTTGTCCGCGTCCCCGCGATCGACCGTGTGACACAGGCGCGCAATGTCGGTGAAATTCAAGCTATGGCTTCCGATCTGATTACTGTCATGACGGGCGAGGAAGCTCCTGAGGTTCGGGTTCAGCTACTACTACCCGAGGCGATCACCGAACGCCTGCAACGGCTGGCCGAGGCGCGTGAGGCCGAGATGGAGGCGCGACGGGTGGCCGCGGAAGAAAACCGCGCCGTCGCCCGCATGCTGCGAGCCCAGCACCTCACCCTTGCTGACGTCGGGTCGGTTCTCGGCGTCTCTCACCAGCGCGCTGCGCAACTCGTCGACGCCTAGACAAACTAGGAGCACCCCCACGGTCACACAGTGTCTTCCGTAGGCTATGCGCATGAGACACGGAATCGTCATCCTGCCGCAGGCACCCTGGAGTGAAGCCCGGCGCACCTGGCAGAGCGCCGAAGGCCTCGGCTTCGACCACGCCTGGACGTACGATCACCTGTCGTGGCAGAGCCTGGCCAACCAGCGCTGGGGGGCGACGATTCCGACGCTGACGGCTGCGGCATCCGTCACGTCGACGATCCGGCTCGGCACATTCGTGACGTCACCGAACTTTCGGCATCCTGTGCCGTTCGCTAAGGATCTGGCCACCGTCGACGACGTGTCGGACGGTAGATTCCTGCTCGGCATCGGCTCGGGCGGCACCGGCTTCGACGCATACGTGCTCGGGTATGAGGAGCTGACGCCACGGCAACGCCATGAACGGTTCGTCGAATTCGTGCGCGGGCTGGACGCTCTGCTGCGGTTCGAGCAACCGGGCAGCGGCGGAGTCAGCTTCGACGGCGAGTGGTTCACCGCACACAAGGCGCGCATGGTCGGCGAACCCGCGCAGCGACCGCGGATGCCGTTCATCATCGCCGCCGACGGACCCAAGGGCTTGCAGCTCGTCACGGAACTCGGCGACGGCTGGGTGACCCTCGGCCGGCAAACCGACTCCCCGGACGCCTGGTGGCGAAGCGTCGGCGAGCTGTCCGCCCGGCTCGATGAGAATCTCGCACGCGCCGGCCGCGCACCGCAGAGCATCGACCGTTACCTGAGCCTGGATGCGTCGCCTCAATTCTCGCTCGAAAGCGTCGACAGCTTCAGGGATGCTGTCGGCCGGGCCACCGAGCTCGGCTTCACCGACGTGATCACCCACTGGCCGCGCCCGGACGGCGTGTACGCCGGACGAGAAGACGTGCTGTTCGAGGTGGCGTCACAATTTTCCAGAGAATAGTTTTCTCCACAGATCCGCGTTTTCCACATCTCCGTGTTCTCCACAGATCGCAGAAAATGATGGGATCGGCGGCCGCCGTCTGCCAAAGTGAATGGCATGACCGACGCTTCAAAAAATGCCGGCCGACGCCCCGAGCCACACGGCTGGCCCGCTGATCCAAATTGGCTGACGGATACCACGCGCTGCCCCGCGTGCTTTACTCGGCTCAGCGCGCCGTTTTGCACGGCGTGCGGTCTCGATTTACGCGGACCACGCGCTGCCGAATTGCTCGCTGCGTCCACCAACCTCGTCAGCGCAGAAGGCGTGCGCCAGCGTGTTATCGCAACGATGCGGCACGAGCAAGCGGCCGCCGCGCAGCAAGCGGCCGCAGCGCAGCAAGCGGCCGCAGCGCAGGCCGCGGCACAACCAGCGCCGCAACGAATTGCTTCCCCACAATCCGCTCCGCCCGCCTTCACAGCACACGTGCATCCAGCACAGACAAAACCCGCCCAGGCCGCACCACCTGCCCTCCAACAATCCCTTGGCTTCCAACCGTCACTCGCCTTCCCACAACCTCTTGCAGCCACCGCTCCCCCACGGCCACCGCGCAATCATTCCAGCGTTCAGATCGCACTGCTGATCGTCGGCGTGTCCCTCGTCTCGATCGCCGCGATCTTCTTCCTGACCGTCGCCTGGCTGGTCACCGGGCTGGCGGTTCGCTCGGTGATCGTCGGAGCGCTGACTGTCACAGCGCTCCTCGTCGCAGGGGTGCTCCGTCGCAGGCAGCTCACTGCCACGGCAGAGGGCATCGGCGTGGTCGCGGTCGTGCTCGTGATCCTCGACGTACGGGCGATCCGCAGCAACAACTTGTTCGAGGCTGGCAGCGTCGATGGCCTGCTCTATTGGGGTTGGGCTCTGCTTGGTTGTACGGCCGTGTTCCTCGTCTGGCACAGCCTGACCAACCTGCGCGTCGCGAGCGTCGCAGGCTTCGCGCTGGTTGCACCGGCTTCCGGCTTGCTCGTGGCCGGACTCACCACACGACTCGACGGCGCAACGAGCACACTGCTGGCCTCGCTCGCCGCCGCGGTCGCCACCATGATCTACAGAGCGACGATCCCGATGCAGCGAACGTGGTGGCCGCCGCGCAATCGTGCAATCGAGCGCGTTATTCTGTTCGCCGTCCTGATTGCGTCACTCGTGTTGGCGACCTTCGCCAGCTGGTTCGTCCAGCCGCAAAATGACTGGGCACCCGCCTGGTGGACACCGTTGGTCGTTGCAGTCATTGCACTGCACGTCGCGGTGCTGTTGCGGATGCGTCGGGACGCGACCTACGCCGGTGCAATTCCCGCCACGCTCGCGTGCTTTGCGGTGGTTGGACTCGCGAGCGTGGTACCCCAGCTCGCGGTCCGGGCGAACAGTCCGACATTGGCCGTCACCCTGTCGACGCTGCTTGGCGCCGCAATCGCGCTCGCACTGGAGGCACTCGTACGACGGATGCACGCAGCACCGGCGCACTCTGTAGTCTTTGCTGCTGCCGTGACCGGTGCAACGCTCGCCGGCTGCCAGTTCGTGGCCACGCTCGCTGTCGCGGCAATGCCCACCTTTGAATCGCTGACACACGGCGTACGCGGTGCCGGCGATCCTGCGGCAACTCCAGAACCAATCAACTGGTGGGCGCTTCTGACGCTGGTCGGCGTCGCCGTGCTCGTCGCAGCCTCCTGGATGCTCCAGAGCATTCTGCGCAGACGGATGCCCACGCTCGCGTGGTGCGGCGCCGGAATCGTCGCGCTGGTGCTGGCATTTTCGGCACTGCTTCTGCCGATCACGCTCGGCGCCGCCGCGGTTGCCGTCGCTTGCATGATTGCGCTGCTGCTTGCTGCTCACAAAGTGGTGCGCATTGGACGACTCAGTCCGGCAGTGATCGGACTGATGGTAGCGACCACGGCAATCGGTTATCTCGTCAGTTGGGGCAGTTCTGCCACATGGTGGATCGGCTCGATCGGTGCGATCGTCATCGTGTTCTGTGCGCGTTACATCGTCCGCGGCCCGGGTCGGGCGGCCGGACGCGCCGCGCTCCTGCCTGCAACGGCGCTGCTGATCGTCATCGCCGGTGGCGTGGCCCCGTGGATGCTGACGCTGGGCCGCTCCCCCGACTTCGCGACAACCGCGGTCAACGTGCTCGGCGGCATCGCACTGAGCACGGCAGTGCTGCAACTTGTGCTCGCGCTGCCGTGGCGTCGCGCGCTCAGGCCGCTGGAACGGCGAAGCACATTCTGGTTCTTGCTGCTCCCGTCCGCTGCGTTCGTTGTCCTGCTCTTTCCGCTCGCGGGGCGCGCGATCTCCGGCACCAACGCCGGCCTGCTGGTTCCGGAGTCCCTTGGCAGCCTGCTGCGTGCCGCGGTCTTGCTTGTCGCAGTGCTGCTCTGGCTGACGATCCGCCGCAATCGCTCAGGTCTGCGGCACGAGCGCCTGGTCGCGATCGCCGCCCTCGGGCCGGTTCTGGCCATGACCGGGCTGGCGGCCGCGCGCCTGACTGAAACGGCTGCGACCACGCACGTCACCGTCATCGCGGCGGCCGGATTGCTCGCGTACGCGACGGGACTGGTAGTCGGCCTGGTGGGCCACGTCGCCCACTCACGGAATCGCGCGCGGTCGAGGGTGCGCGACCGGGTCGCACTTGAACTCGGCGCGGTGGTCGCATTTGCGTGGGCCGCCAGCATCGCAGCGGCATCCGCACCGAATGCGATGTGGCTGGTCCTGCTGTTCGCGGGCGTGGCCTTCCTCCTGCGGCGATCGACACGGACGGCCTATTCGCCTCACACTCGCTGCGTCGCTACGCCGGCTGGATGGCCCTCGCGCTGGGCGTGGCGGCGCTGTGGACTCGGCTCGGTGGCAGTGGTGTCGTCCTGCTCGAACCGTATGTGCTCCCCGTCGCGGCAGCGCTACTGGTGCTCGCCCTCCTTGTCCGGCGTTTCGGGCGCGCGGCGCAAACCGAGCACGCAAGCGCCGGGGCTGCGGCGCTCCTGCTTGCCGGGCTCACTGTGGCGATCATCCCGCTCGCCGCGGTGTCGACCGGCGACGACATCGTGCGCCCCGCGATCGTCGGCGGTGTGAGCGCGCTCCTGCTTCTGGCCGCGAGCACATTGCGGTGGAGCCAACGCTCGGCCGCGTATTGCGTCGCGATCGGACTCCCCGGGGCCGTCGGGGTCGTCCTCGTTTTCGGCGGGCGAATCACTCATGCTTTCGGCACGCCGACGGATGCTCCGTGGATCGTCGAGGCGTGGCTGTTGGCTGCGTGCGTTGTGCTGACGAGTGCGAGCTTTCTGCTGGTACGCCACGGTACCGATTCGGCACGTACCTTGCGCGACCGGTCCGGCACTGCGCTGGTGATCACCGCTGCACTTCTCGTCACAATCGGCGAACACGTCGCGGCGGGTCAGGGAATCGCGGCCGTGCATGTCGTCATTCTTGTGTGGGTGCTCGCTGCGGCGCACGCCCTGGCCATGTGGGCGCGTACGCCACCACTGACTCCGCTTGTCGGCTGGTTCTCAATCGCGCTCGCAGCGATCGCAATCGTCATTGACGGTGCGCGGCTGGCACCCACGCCGCTCGAGATCGTAACGGTGCCCGCGGCGATCGCGCTGTTCGTGTCGGGCGGACTGCAGTTGGCACGCACGCCGACGGCGCGGAGCTGGCCCTGGCTGGGGCCCGGCGTGGCTGTCTTGCTCGTGCCGTCGCTCGTGATCGGCTTCACGGATCATGCTCTCTGGCGCCTGGTCGCCCTCGGCCTCGTCGCCATCGGGTCGCTCATCACGGGCCTCGTGCTGCGACTGCAGGCGCCGTTCGTCCTCGGAGGCCTCGTCGTCCTGATCCACGCCGTTGTTCAGTTGTGGCCATGGATCTCGGCCGCGTACGAGGCAACGCCATGGTGGATGTGGCTCGGCGCGGGCGGCATCATCCTGATCGTTCTTGCGGCACGCTACGAGCAGCGGATCCGCGACATCCGTTCGATTGCGCTGAAGGTCTCCGCGCTGCGCTAAGAGCCGGAATGTCGAAGGGTTAGCCCAGCCTCAGCTTCCTTGCGGAATTATCACCACCGCCTAGCGTTGAAACAGAAGAAGAGCAAAGGGGAAAATCAATGACGAACACCGTCACCATTCCGCAGAGTATTTCAAATCCTGACGTCGCAGCAGGCGTCGCTCAATTCTTGAGCCCGATCGTGGTCGAACTGACCGCCCTGGTGGTCAACGGCAAGCAGGCGCACTGGCACGTGCGCGGTGCCAACTTCGTCGGCGTGCACGGGCTACTCGACACGATCGTTGCGCACGCGCAGGGGTGGGCCGATCTGGCCGCCGAGCGCATCATCGCCCTGGGACTCCCCGTGGACGCCCGCCTGGAAACCGTCGCCGCGAAGACCGCGACCACGCCCCTGACCGCAGGATTTCAGCAGTCCAGCCAGTCGATCGCAGAAGTGATCGGCCAGATCGATGTCGCTCTCGCAGCCGTGAACACCGCCGTGACCGAGCTCGACGAACTCGACCAGACGAGTCAGGATGTCGCGGTCGAGATCGCCCGCGGCCTCGACAAGGATCGCTGGTTCCTGTTCGCACACATCAGCGAGTAGGGGTCTCGCAGGTCTCGATACGACTGCTCGCGACGCTCGCGGTCTACTCGACCAACAGTAGGGCGCCCACGGTCTACTCGACCAACAGCAGGGCACTCGGGGTCTACTCGACCAGCGGTCGCGACTTCGCTGCACGCATTCGTTCGTGCGTTCGCCGCATCTCAGCGGCGAGCGCGCGGGTTGCGTACGGGCCGTCTCCTTCGAGTTCGCGGATGATCGTGTCGACGCTGTCGGCCGGCTTGTTCTGACTCATTTTGTTCTTTGCGACGATCTTGGTCGGAGTCAATCGAAACCCGACGGTGCCGGTCATGATGCGAGCCGCATACTCCGCATTTTCGGGCGTGCCTGCCATGCGTCGGGGATGCGGCATCCGATCTTCGAAGTGATCGACCAGTGCGGCCAAAACGGAATAGTTCTCCTCGTCGCTCAGGATCTCCGGCACCCCAGTCAGGTGCGCGACCACGAAGTTCCAGGTCGGCACGGCCGGTCGCGCGTCATACCAGCCCGGCGAGACGTAGCCGTGAGGGCCCTGGATAATCACCAGTAGTTCATGCTCGCCGAGTTCGAGCAGTTGCTCGTCGGGTTTGCCGACGTGGCTGACGATTGAAATGTCCGCACGGGATTCGTCGAGCAGCACCGGATAGTGGGATGCGACGAGTTCGCCATCCGTCTGCGCCACCAGGATCGCCCACGGATTCTCGCGGATGAGTCGCTTGAGCTCGACCGGATCGGTCAACGTGAAGCTCGGATTCTGTCGCATGGATGCACCCTATCTCTGCGCGTGTCGCTGAACGATAATTAACGATGACGAACGGTCACCGGCCGCGATCAACGCCTAAGCCTGATCTTTCGGGCACCAGTACAGCTTGCGGGAGGCCATCAGTTCCATGACGATATTGGTCCCGCAGATCCGACACGGCAGACCTTCGCGTTTGTACACCCAGTGCCGATCATCCCGACTCGCCATCGCCTTGACGTAGGCGTCGTCGTCGAGGCCGTCCATGGTCATCATCTGACCGGTCGCGACGCCGAGCTTCAACAGATAGACCCAGTCACGCCACAGTGCGCGCACGGTGTCCTCCGGCACCTGGGCGCCGGGCGTATGCGGGTTCAGGCGTGCCCGGAAGAGCATCTCGGCGCGATAGACGTTGCCGATGCCGCTGACGATCGATTGATCCATCAGCAGCAAACCGATCGGTGATTGCTTCTTAAACACCGCCGCAACGAACCTCTGCTCCGCTTCTGCAGACGAGTCATTGATCGGATCGGGGCCGAGCCTGTCGATCACGGCCTGCACCTGCGCCGACTCCAGCACTTCGCATGCGGTCGGACCGCGGAGATCGGCCACGGCGTGCTCAGTCAGCAGGCGCACCCGCACGGCGCCGACCGGCTCAGGCGGAAACACGAAATCGCTGTCGTCTTCCTTCTCGGACTCCGACATCCGCAACCGGGCCTTGCGCGGTGCTCCGATGCTGTGCACTGAGTCTTCACGCGCCGCATCATCGAGCACCGTGCCATCCAGAAGCGTGCCATCCAGAACTGTGCCACGCTGGTTCGTCTGCCCCATCCGTCCGCTCGCAGAGCGGATGGTCGCATCCGTGGAGATCTCGCCGGCGAAGTCCCACGCGCCGTAGATCCCCAAGTGCACGCGCAGCCATAGTTCGTTGTCGAACTCCAAAAACATCTGCTTGCCGACGGCTCGCGCGTCCAGCATGGTGCGTCCGTCGAGCTGAGCCGCGCCGGACGCGAAGCGGCCTTGCGGGGATGAGACGGCGACCTGATCACCGACGAAGTTGCGCGCGAATTGCCGGGCAATTCGATGAACGGAATGCCCCTCAGGCATCGACGTTCTTGCCCGCAATGTCGCCGGTCGCCTCGAATTCGGCGAGCTGCCCGATTCGGCGCACGTGGCGTTCCTCGAACGAGAACGGTTCGGCGATGAACGCATCGATGAAGCGTGTTGCCTCTTCAACGGTGTGCTGCCGCGCACCGATCGAGATCACGTTGGCATCGTTGTGCTGGCGCGCCAGCAGTGCTGTCGGCAGGCTCCAGACCAGGGCAGCGCGGATGCCCTGAACCTTGTTCGCGGAAATCTGCTCACCATTTCCGGACCCGCCGAACACGATCCCGAGGGCCTCGACGCCGGCCTGCTGGTCGGCGGCGACACCCTTGGCCGCATTGATGCAGAACGCCGGATAGTCGTCGATCGGATCGTAGTTGGACGGCCCATGATCGACCACCTCATGCCCTGCCGCGCGAAGGTGCTCCTGCAGATCGCGGCTGAAGTCGAGGCCGGCGTGGTCCGTGGCGATATGGATGCGCATGGCATAAGTCTATTCAGCGGGCCACCGACGTCAGCGGGCACCGCGGCCATGGAGCGATCGACGCCAGCGGACAACCGCTGCCGTTACTCGAAGATCGGCTCGCGGGTGCGGCTGCGCTTGAGTTCGAAGAACCCGTCGTACGACGCTGCAGCAACCACTCCGTCCCACAGGGTCAGAGCCTGCTCGCCACGCGGCGTCGGTGAAATCACCGGACCGAAGAACGCGACGCCGTTCACGGCAATGACCGGGGTGCCGACATCCTGGCCGACACGGTTGATGCCGTCGAAGTGGCTCGCGCGCATCTGCGCGTCGTATTCGTCGGTGTCCGCATACTTCGCCACCTCTGCGGGCAGACCGACCTCGGCGAGCGCCGCCGGGATGACCTCATCGGGATCCTTGCTACCACCCGGGTGGATGCGTGTGCCCAGCGCATCGTATAGCGGCTTGACGAATTCCTGACCGTGCAATTCCTGAACTGCGGCGACCAGACGTGTGTATCGCAATGCGCGCGGATAGAACTTGCGCGCGCCCTCGTCCTGTTCGCGATCCTCATTAAGCACCGCCAGGCTCATGATGTGCCAGGTGACCTCGAGATCTCGGTGCCCCGCGACCTCATCCACCCAGCGGGAAGTCATCCACGCCCACGGGCACGAAGGGTCGAACCAGAAATCTACAGCGGTCTTTTCAGTTGCGGTCATACTGCTATCTAACCGCCGGCTGCCCGAGTTGTTCCCGCGTGCACGACAAACTGCGAGAGGACGCCGACTACGCTTGATCGTTGGACACAATCCATCTCAAGAGCCTGGAGGCACTGTTGCCCGGAGAAAACCTCACCCGCGTCGAAGCCGCTACCCGCGCCGGTATCGTCTCTACCCATAGCTACGAGATCGCACTTGATCTCACCACCGGTGACGAGACGTTCCTCAGCACCACCACGGTGCGTTTCACCGCGACGCCCGGTGGGTCGACCTTCATCGACGCCATCACCCGCACGGTGCGCTCCATAACGCTCAACGGCGAGTCGCTCGACCCGGCCGCCGTCAGCGACGGTGTGCGCATCCAGTTGGCGAATCTGCAGGCGGAGAACGAACTCACGATCGTCGCCGACGCGATCTACACCAACACCGGCGAAGGCTTGCATCGCTTCGTCGACCCGGTCGACGGTGAGGTGTATCTGTACAGCCAGTTCGAGGTTCCGGATTCGCGGCGGATGTTCGCGGTGTTCGAGCAGCCCGACCTCAAGGCGACGTTCCAGTTCACCGTCACCGCGCCGGCACACTGGCAGGTCATCAGCAACTCGCCGACGCCGGAGCCCGGGGATGCCCCTTCGAACCCTTCGGCAAGCTCAGGGAACGGCGGGACCGCAGCCAAGACCTGGACGTTCGCTCCGTCCCCCGTGATCTCCTCGTACATCACCGCGCTCATCGCCGGCCCGTACGTGAGTGTGCGCAGCGAGCTGACCAGCCGTGACGGCCGCACCATTCCACTCGGCGTCTTCGCGCGTGCGTCGTTGGCGCAGTATCTCGACGCCGACTACATCTTCGAGAAGACCCGCCAGGGTTTCGCGTTCTACGAGGAGAAGTTCGACTACGCGTATCCGTTCGAGAAATACGACCAGTTGTTCGTCCCCGAGTTCAACGCCGGTGCCATGGAGAACGCGGGCGCCATCACCTTCACGGAGACCTACGTGTTCCGCTCGAAGGTGACGGATGCGATCAAGGAGCGTCGCGTCGTCACGATCCTGCACGAGCTGGCGCACATGTGGTTCGGTGACCTCGTCACTATGAAGTGGTGGAACGACCTGTGGCTGAATGAGTCGTTCGCCGAGTACATGTCGACGTTCGCCGTTGCCGAGGCCACCGAGTGGACCGAGGCCTGGACCACGTTCGCTGCCATGGAGAAGAGTTGGGCATACAAGCAGGACCAGCTGCCCTCAACCCACCCGATCGTCGCAACGATCAACGACCTTGAAGACGTGCAGGTCAACTTCGACGGCATCACTTACGCGAAGGGCGCCTCTGTGCTCAAGCAGTTGGTTGCCTGGGTCGGTCAAGACGACTTTCTCGCCGGCGTCGGCCGGTACTTCAAGAAGCACCAGTACGGCAACACCGAGTTGCGCGACCTGCTCGTCGAACTCGAGGCCACGAGCGGCCGCGACCTGACCGATTGGTCGAAGCTGTGGCTGGAGACCGCCGGCGTCAACACGCTGCGTCCCGAGATCCAGGCGGATACTTTCGGCGCGATCACCGGCTTCGCCGTGCTGCAATCGGCGGCCGCCGACCATCCGACAATCCGCCCACATCGCCTGGCGATCGGCTTCTACGATCTGCAGGACGGCTTGTTGGTGCGCACTCATCGGGTGGAGCTCGACGTGGACGGCGAGCGAACGGATGTCGCCGAGCTCGTCGGCCTCGCACGCCCCGACCTCGTGCTGCTCAACGACGACGATCTGGCGTATGCGAAGATCCGCCTCGACGAAGCTTCCTTGAGCGTTGCGATCGAGCACCTCGACAAGATCCAGAGTCCGCTGGCTCGCTCTCTCCTCTGGGGTTCGGTGTGGGATGCCACCCGCGACGCCGAGACGCGACCAAGCGACTTCGTGCGACTGGTGCTCAACAACATCGCCAGCGAGACCGAGTCGACCACGATCCGCACGGTGCTGAACCAATTGGCGCTCTCGGCCTCGACGTACGTCGCACCCGAGGCACAAGAATCGACGACGCAGGAGGCGGCATCCGCTCTGTGGGCGTTGGCGCAGAACGCGCAAGCCGGCAGCGATGCGCAGTTCCAGTTCGTGAAGTTCTTCGCGGCGCTTGCATCCACCGATAAGCATCTTGCCGCGGTCAGCGCACTGCGCGACGGTGGACTGACCCTCGACGGGCTGGATGTCGACACGGACCTCAGCTGGGAGTTGCTGATCGCACTCGTCGCGGGTGGAAAGGCCGGCGAAGCGGAGATCGACGCGGCACTGGGCGCAGACAACACCGCGACCGGTGCGCAGTCTGCCGCTCACGCCCGCGCTGCGATCCCGACGGCTGCAGGCAAACAGGCGGCGTTTGCGAGCGTGTTCGATTCGGACAAGCTGCCGAACACCATGGTGCGCACGACTGGTCTCGGCTTCCAGCGCGCAGCAGACACGAGCCTGCTCGAGCCGTTTGTCGCACCGTACTTCGCCGCACTGCAATCGATCTGGGCGACCCGCAGTTATGCGATCGCTTCCGCCCTGATCGTGGGAATGTACCCGGCGCCGCTGGCCAACCAGCAGCTGGCGGATGCGACCCAGGCCTGGCTTGACGAGAACCCCGAGCCGGCAGCACTGCGCCGCCTCATCGTGGAAAACCTCGCTGGCGTCCAGAGAGCATTGGCGGCGCAGAAGCGCGACGCGGAGTAACCCGCCCCGCTGGTCGAGTAGCGCGGGAGCGCAGCGAGCACGCGTATCGAGACCCCCTCCATCCGCTGGTCGAGTAGCGCGGGAGCGCAGCGAGCACGCGTATCGAGACCCCCTCCATCGCGTAAGGAGGTCTCGATACGGGTCTCGATACGCTCGTACCTCGCTACTCGACCACCGTCTTTTCCTCGCTACTCGACCACCGAGGGTCGTACCGCAGTATGACTCGTGCGCACTGCAAGACCCACCGCTCGACGGATGCCCGGCGACTCGCATATGCCTAGTCTGGAATACATGATCCAGATCGAAGGACTCACGAAACGCTACGGCGAGAAGACCGCCGTGGACAATGTCAGCTTCACGGTGCAGCCCGGCCGCGTGACAGGCTTTCTCGGGCCGAACGGCGCAGGCAAATCGACGACCATGCGCATGATCGTCGGCCTCGACCGACCCACGCACGGCACCGTTACAGTCGGTGGCAAACGCTACACCGATCTGGTGGCACCGCTGCGCGAGGTTGGTGCGCTGCTCGACGCCAAAGCGATCCACACGGGTCGCACCGCGTACAACCACTTGCTCGCTATGGCGGCAACGCACGGCATCCCGAAGGCGCGGGTGCACGAGGTCATCGCAATGACCGGCCTCGAATCGGTCGCCGGCAAACGCGTCGGCGGATTCTCCCTCGGCATGGGCCAGCGTCTCGGCATCGCGGCAGCACTGCTCGGTGACCCGGGCACGTTGATCCTCGATGAACCGGTCAACGGCCTCGACCCGGAAGGCGTCGTCTGGGTGCGCAAACTCGCGCGCCACTACGCTGCAGAAGGCCGCACGGTCTTCCTCTCCTCGCACCTGATGAGCGAGATGGCACAGACCGCAGACCACATCGTGGTTCTCGGTCGAGGCCGAGTGCTCGCGGATGCGCCGGTTGCCGAAATCCTGAACGGTGCGACCCACAACTCGGTGCGTGTGCGCACACCGCAAGCCCAGCTGCTCGCGGAGCGCATTGCAGGCCCCGACATCACCATTTCCAGCACGGAGGCCGGCGTCCTGGAGATCGCGGGCATCACCGCAGTGCAGATCGGGGAGGCGGCGGCGGCATCCGGAGTCGTACTCCACGAGCTGACCCCGGTCAGCGCATCCCTCGAAGAGGCCTACCTCGAACTCACCCACGACGACGTCGAATACCGCACGGAGGTTTCCCGATGACTGCCACAACACCGGCCGCGCCCACAGCGACTGGCCCAACGCTGAACGTAACGCCGCTGGGCGACATCCGACTCCGCTTCAGCGGCATCGTGCGCAGCGAATGGATCAAACTGCGCAGCCTGCGCTCAACTGTCTGGTGTTACGGACTGATCGTGCTGTTGACCATCGGATTCGGGGCATTGCTTGCGCTCACCTTCTCGCATTCCGGGCCGAGCCTCACCGCAGACCAGAACAACGCCATCATGGTGCAGGTCGCGACGCTCGGGGTCAACTTCACCCAGCTGATCGTGGCGGTGCTCGGCGCGCTCGTGATCACCGGCGAGTATTCGACCGGCATGATCCGCTCGACCTTCGCCGCCGCGCCCGGCCGGATCGGAGCGTACATCGGCAAAGCGGTGGTGCTGGCGGTGAGCACGTTCGTGATCGGTCTGGTCTCGATCGTCGCAACCGCGCTCGTCGCACTGCCGCTTTTGGCCGGCAAGTCCATCCACCCGGCCCTGTTCGATTGGTCGGTGATGCTGCCGCTGATCGGCGGCGCCGGGTATTTGACACTCATCGCGCTGCTCGCGTTCACCTTCGGCACGATGGTGCGCAGCAGTGCCGGCGCGATCGCGTCGATTCTGGGGTTGCTCCTCGTGGTGCCTACGGTTCTGCGGATCATCTCGAACCTCACTCAGGCAGCGTGGATTCAGAATGTCGCGGCATTCCTGCCGTCTGAGGCGGGCGGCAAGATCTTCGCCTACCAGGACAGCGTCGCCGGTGCGCCCACTCAGACGGTGACGCACACGGCGGGACTCGTCGATCTCACCAGTTGGGAAGGCCTCGCCGTACTGGTGGGCTGGGTGCTGGTCTTCGGCGTTCTCGCCGCGGTGCTGGTCAAGCGTCGGGACGCGTAGAGTCCTGTCCATGACGGATCGGCGCCGGACGAATCGGCGAATGTCGGAGCAGAACCTCTCCCTCGACCGCGAGGCTTCCGCGGTCGAGGGAGATCTTTCTCTTCCGAAACCTCCCGGAGTCATCCGTCGGTTCTGGGCGCGGCATCCGTGGTGGACGGATTCGCTCATCACCGCCGTGTACGTGCTCCCCGTGTTCATCGGGAGCCTCACCGTCACGATCCTGAGTCCGACAGTGAGCGGGCACGCCCTCGCGGCCACCGCTGGTCCGATTCTTGCAGCCGGCTCCGGCACCGCCGTCCTGTTTCGCCGCCGGACGCCGCTGTGGGCCCTCGGGATCACAACGGCGTGCACGTTCCTGACCATGTCGTCACAGCGCGGCTATCTGGCGTTCGGCGTGTGCCTCACTCTCTATGCCGTCGCCGTCTACCGCTCGAATCGAGCCGCCTGGATCGGGCTCGCATGCGCGGTCGCCGCGTTGGTCGCCGGCGCATTCCTGCCATTTCCGCAAATCCTGGGCTTCAGCGAGGCAAGTCAGCCGGTCGCAACGTGGGCCGTGTACATGCTGCTTTCCGTGCTCATCGGCGTGAACATCGGAAATCGCAAGCGCTACCTTGTCGCACTGATCGACCGCGCCGCGCAGCTCGCGCGTGAGCGAGACCAGCAGGCGCAACTGGCAACAGCGGCCGAGCGCTCGCGCATTGCACGTGAGATGCACGACATCGTTTCGCACAGCCTCACGGTGATGGTCAGTCTGGCCGACGGCTCCGCGGCCCTGGCGTCCGCCGCCCCGGATCGAGCGACGGATGCCATGCGCCAAGTCGCCGAGACCGGCAGGCACGCACTGACCGATATGCGCAGGATGCTCGGCGTGCTCACCGAACCCGTGCCGGATGCGGATGCCGCACTCGAACCGCAACCGGGGGCATCGGATGTCGCGGAGCTCGTGCAACGGTTCCGCGCCGCCGGGCTGCCCGCTCGACTGTCGATCACGGGAGCGGCGCCGGACGACCCTGGCCTGCAGTTGACCGTGTACCGCGTCGTGCAGGAATCGCTCACGAACGTGTTGCGGCACGCGAGCGGTGCCGCTCAGGTCGACGTGACCGTGACCTACGACGCGGATGCCGTGCGCATCCGGATTGATGACAGCGGGGTCGCTGCCAACCGCACCGTCGACGGCGGGCCGCAGACGGCGACACACGGTGCGGGCCGCGGGCTCGTCGGCATGCGCGAACGCGTCGCGCTCTACCGTGGCACCCTCGAATCCGGACCGCGCCCGAGCGGCGGCTGGCGCGTCGCGGTCACCCTTCACCCTCTCGAGAATGGTGCATCGAAATGACAGACTCGCTCGGCCGCACGAATTCACCCGCGAACGCACCCGCGAACGCAGGGATCAGCATCCTGATCGTCGACGACCAGGCTCTCGTGCGCATGGGCTTTCGCATGGTGCTGGACGCCGAGCCCGACCTCAGGGTCGTTGGGGAGGCGTCCGACGGCCGCGAGGCGATCGCACGCGCTGCGGCGCTGCATCCGGACATCGTGTTGATGGACGTGCGGATGCCAGGCCTCGACGGCATCGCCGCCACCCGTCAGATCGTGGCAGAACTGGCGGACACGCGCGTGATCGTGCTCACCACCTTCGACCTCGACGAGTACGCGTTCGGCGGGCTGCGCGCCGGCGCGAGCGGTTTTCTGCTCAAGGATGCCCGGCCCGCCGAACTGCTGTCGGCTATCCGCTCGGTTGCTGCCGGTGACGCGGTGGTCTCCCCGCGCATCACGAAACGGATGCTCGAATTGTTCGGGACGTCGTTGCCGGCAACCTCGGAGCACCGTGCCGTCGACGCTGCTGCGGCACTGACCCCGCGCGAGCGCGAAGTACTCGCCGCGATCGCAGAGGGCCTGTCGAACACGGAGATCGCGGCGAAACTCTTCTTGACGGAATCGACGGTGAAGACGCATGTGGGCCGTGTGCTGGCCAAACTGGGGCTGCGCGACCGTGTGCACGCGGTGATCTTCGCCTACGAGAACGGGCTTGTGACGGACTGACGCGCACTCGTCTGCGTGACGCATGGGGTGACCTGAGCACGCTGGAGGCGTCCAGTTTTCGCTCAGTGCTGCGCCGATAGACTCGGTGGTTATGACGGCGCCCGCACTCTTCTCCCTTGCAACCGCGGCAGTGGTCCCGTCCTTCTGGGACCAGGTGCTCGCATATCTGGCCAGTAGCGGTTGGAAGCTCGCCCAGATCGCCGCCATCGTGCTCGGCGCGATCCTGGTCAGCTGGATTCTGCGCGTGATCATCCGCCGGATCGTCCATCGCATCGTCAGCGGCGTGAAGAAGAACCAGAACGTCGAAGACACGCAGGCATTGATGGCGTCGCCCCTTGCCGCGGTGCGCGTCGTGCAGCGCACCCGCACACTCGGCACCGTGCTCAGCAACATCGTGAATGTGGTCGTGGTGATCGTGGCCGTCATCCTGATCGTCACCACCATCAACGACACGATCATCGGCTCTTTCGCGCTGATGACCGCCGCGCTCGGCGCCGGTCTCGGTTTCGGTGCCCAGAACATCGTCAAGGATGTGCTCAACGGCCTGTTCATGGTGATCGAGGACCAACTCGGCGTCGGTGACGTGGTGGACCTGGGACCGGCAACCGGAGTCGTCGAGGTGGTCGGTATCAGAGTCACGCAGATCCGCGATGTCAACGGCACTCTGTGGTTCGTCCGCAATGGAGAGATCCTGCGCGTCGGCAACATGTCACAGGGCTGGGCGCGCGTCATCGTCGATCTGGCCGTGCCCTACGACACGGATGTCGACGCGGTGCAAGAGCGGATGCTGCAGGTCGCGCAGGATCTCGCGTCGACCCCGAAGTGGCGCTCTCGCATTCTGGAGAAGCCGGAACTCTGGGGCATGGAGTCGATCTCAGACGACGCGATCGTGCTGCGCATTGTGATGAAGACCCGCAGCACGGCGAAAGACGATGTCTCACGCGAATTGCGCACGCGGCTGAAAGCCGCGGTGGACGAGCTGGGCATCAAGTTGCCGTCGCTCAACACCCTTGTGCTCGCAGGGTTCGACGGCGCCGCCAGCATCACGGGCGCGCGCCCACCGCGCACCCGACCGGTTACCGTTCAGCCGGAGCCGCAACCCAAGAAGTCGCGAGGACGCAGACCACGACCCGCAGAACCGGGTGCGATCACACTCGGTGGCGAGGAGCCGCACTCATGACCACCAGCGATCAGAGCCGTGTGCCCGCAAGCCCGGTCGTGCTGCGGACGTCCGAAAATGGCGCGGGGGCCCTCGTCACTTTCTACGATCAAGTCGGTGGTCGCGACACCTTCCAAAAGCTTGTGGCTGTGTTTTATCGCGAGGTCGCACTCGACCCCGTTCTGAAGCCGTTGTATCCAGAAGAAGACCTAGGGCCCGCCGCCGACCGGCTGCGCATGTTCCTGGAGCAGTACTGGGGCGGACCGAGCACCTACAGCGAGCGTCGCGGCCACCCACGACTGCGAATGCGCCACGTCCCGTACAAGGTGAATCCCGACGCGCGCGACCGGTGGCTCGCCTGCATGCGCACGGCCATCGACTCGCTTGAACTCTCGCCGCTGCACGCCGAGACGTTGTGGGACTATCTGGACCGCGCGGCCCATGCGATGGTCAACAGTTTCGAGGACTAGAAAACAATCGTGACGAAGGAGCCACTGATGCCCGAGAATCCCGACCAGCCGGACAATCCGAACCGACCGAGCACGGATGTGTTCGACGCGATCATCGTCGGCGCCGGCCTGTCCGGCCTGGTCGTGGCCGCGGAACTCGTGGACGCAGGCAAGCGGGTCGCCATCGTCGACCAGGAGCCGGAAGCGTCCCTTGGCGGTCAAGCCTGGTGGTCGTTCGGCGGACTATTCTTGATCGACTCGCCGGAACAACGCCTGATGGGCGTGAAGGATTCCCTCGATCTCGCGCGGCAGGACTGGCTTGGCAGTGCCGCCTTCGACCGCGCGGAGGACGATTGGGCGCGCACGTGGGCGGAAGCCTACTTGGAGTTCGCCGCCGGTGAGAAACGGCAGTGGCTGCGCGACAAGGGCGTGCGATTCTTCCCCGTTGTCGGCTGGGCAGAGCGCGGCGGCTACACCGCAGGCGGTCATGGCAATTCGGTTCCCCGCTTCCACATCGTCTGGGGAACGGGGCCCGGCATTCTCTCGCCATTCATTGCCCGAGTGCGGGAGGGCGCGTCGTCAGGCCTTGTCACCATGCACTATCGCCACCGCGTCGACGAGCTCATTACGGATGACGGCGCCGTCATCGGCGTGCGAGGCACCGTGCTGGCCCCTGACCTGGCCGAGCGCGGTGTAGCCAGTAACCGCAAAAAGGCCGGTACCTTCGAACTGCGCGCAGGGGCTGTGATTGTTGCGAGCGGAGGAATCGGCGGCAACCAGGCGCTCGTGCGCAAAAACTGGCCGAAGAGCATGGGCAAGGCGCCAGAACGAATGCTCACCGGCGTGCCCGCCCACGTCGACGGGCGGATGCTGGCCATCACCAAGAAGGCGGGTGCACGTCTGACGAACACCGACCGCATGTGGCACTACACGGAGGGCATCACCAACTGGGCACCGGTCTGGGACACGCACGGCATCCGGATCCTGCCCGGTCCGTCGTCACTGTGGTTGGATGCGACCGGCCTACGCCTGCCCGCGCCGCTGTTCCCCGGCTTCGACACCCTGGGCACGCTCGAGCACATCCTGAAGACCGGTCATGATTACAGCTGGTTCATCCTGACGCAAAAAATCATCGAAAAAGAGTTCGCCCTCTCCGGTAGCGAGCAGAACCCCGACTTGACCGGTAAAGACCTCGGGCTGCTGGCCAAGCGAGTCACCCCGGGCGCGCCCGGACCGGTGGAGGCGTTCAAGAGTAAGGGCGAGGACTTCGTCGTCGCTGCCACGCTGCCCGACCTCCTGGCCGGTATGCAGCGGCTCTCAGACGTTCCCCTGGATTTCGAGTTGATCGAACGACAGATCATCGAACGAGACCGTGAACTCGACAACGACTTCTCGAAAGACGCCCAGATCACCGCGATCCACGGCGCACGACGCTACCGTGGCGACAAGCTCATTCGCGTGGCGACACCGCACAAACTGCTCGACCCCAAGGCCGGTCCGCTGATCGCGGTGAAACTGCATATTCTGACTCGCAAGACGCTCGGCGGCATCCAGACCGACCTCGACGCACGTGCCCTGAGCCCTGCCGGCCAGCCGGTTCCCGGACTCTACGCGGTCGGCGAGGCGAGCGGATTCGGCGGAGGAGGCATCCACGGTTACCGTTCTCTGGAGGGCACGTTCCTCGGCGGATGTCTGTTCACCGGCCGTCAGGCCGGTCGCGCCGTCGCGCGACTGGCATCTGCTCGCTCCACTACGCCTTGAGCGTCTACGCCTTGAGGGTCCACGGCGCACGACGGACGAGGATGTGGCCGCGTCGCGTGGTCAGGCGCGTCCATGGGCCTGTCTCGAAGATCGGAACGGGCGCGTCATCGAGAAAGCCCAGGCTGACGGCGGCGAATGCGGCACCGGCCGGCACGAAATCGATTCCGTCGATCGGCCGCCCCCACACCTCGCCGCGAACGCGCTGCACGAGCTGTTCACCTGTTCCGGCCGGGATGACTTCGGCCACTTCGTCGATCCCGGCAGCGGCCGCGGCACCGAGCACCGCCGCACTGGTCTCCCCGACTTTCAGCCAGCCGCCGCGCGGCGGGGAGATCCCGGCCCAGGTGACCGTGCTTACCTCCAGCGGCACACTCACGCGGATCGGCTCACTTTCGGAGGCCGACCCGGGCGCGGCATCCGCCGCGGACACGCGCGCGAGGCGATCCAGCAGCGATCGGCTCGGCACGACTGCGTCGAATGAAACAGTCGGGTCTGTCGCAAACGTGCGCAGACCGAGCACGGTCGGGCTGCGGTCCAGGAGCCCATGCGGATACAGGATCGCGGTGTACACGGCGAGCACGCCCGCGCCGGCGATCAGGCGCACGGAACCGTCCTCGACACGCCCGGCGCGCGACAGGTAGACCTGGAGGTCGGAGACCGCGAGGGTGTCGACCAACGAAAATGACTGACTCATCTGCTGTCTAAACTACCTAACAGCGGCTGAGATCTCGACACGGCCCGGCATCGCCCGACATGTGAGCAACGAAAGGCACCATGACTGACCCGCTGACCGGAATGCTCGCCGCCCTGGATCTGACCGATACCGGTGCGCGCACCGACGAAGACATCTTCACCGGTGCCAGCCAGTGGATGCCCCACGGCCGTGTCTATGGCGGGCAGGTGCTCGCACAGTCGCTTGTGGCCGCGATGCGCACCATCGACGATGCACATCGGGTGCACTCGATGCATGGCTACTTCCTTCGTGCCGGTGACATCGAACGGCCGATCACGTTCTCTGTCGATCGCATCCATGACGGGCGATCCTTCTCCGCGCGCCGCACCCAGGCGTACCAGGACGGCGCTCCGATCCTGTCGATGATCGCATCATTCCAGACCGATGCAGAAGGACTCGACCACCAGGTCGCGATGCCGACGGATCTGCCATTGCCCGATGAGCTTCCGGATGCCGCCGCCGCGCTGATCGACCTCGACCAGCCGGTCGGTCGCTACTGGGCAACCCAGCGCGCGTTCGACATGCGCCACATTCCGTCGCCGGTTTATCTGTCGGTCGAAGGGGCGCATGTTGCGCATCAGGCCGTGTGGTTCAGAGCGATCGGTCCGCTTCCGGATGACGACGCGCTGCACCGCGCGGCGCTCGTGTTCGCGAGCGACTACACGATCCTCGAGTCGGTCTTTCGCCGACACGGGTTGGCGTGGGCGACGCCGGGACTCAAGGTCGCCAGTCTCGACCACGCCATGTGGTGGCACCGTTCCGGACGCGTCGATGACTGGCTTCTTTACGTGCAAGAGTCCCCCAGCGCATCCGGCGGACGCGGGCTCGCGCAGGGCAGAATCTATACGAAGGAGGGTATTCTGCTGGCCAGTATCGCTCAAGAAGGCATGATCCGGCTGCCGCGGAAGGATGAATAAAAGGATGAGTCATGAATCACCGTGAACCTGGAGCCGGGGGCGCGTTGACGCGGCGAGCACTCATTGCGGCCGCCGGTACCGCGACCGGTTCGGTTCTCCTCACGGCGTGCAGTTCAGGCGGCACGGGCTCGTCAGGAGCCGGCGGTTCAGGAGCCGGCGGTTCAGGAGCCGGCGGTTCAGGATCGGGTACTAACGGCGTGTTCGAATTGTCTTCGATTCCGGTCGGAGGCGGACGTTCCGGCACCTTCCACGGCTCCCCGATCGTGTTGGAGCAGCCGAAGGCGGGCACCGTCGTCGCGTTCAGCGCGATCTGCCCGCATCAGGGCTGCGTCGTAGCACCGGCTGGCGCCCGATTCGACTGCCCATGCCACGGCTCCGTCTTCGACGGGGCGACCGGCGCTGTGGAACACGGCCCCGCCCCAAAGGGACTTACCGCGCTCACAGCCACAGTGAACGGCAGCTCTGTAACGGTCTCCTGAGAACGATCCGAGGTCGCCGGCCGAGACGGCCAAGTCAGTCGAGTCAGCCGAGTCAGCCGTGCCGACGAAACACGATCGGTTCGTCCACGTACGGTTGCCAGGCTGCACGCTCGTGCGCGCTCACTCGGCGCGGCCGCTGGGTGGCGGCATCCATCAGCACGATCGTCGTGCTTGCACGCGTGTAGAGCACGTCGGGTGCTTCGCCCTGCGGGGAACGCACCTCGTAGCAGACCTCGAGGCTGGCGCCGCCGAACTGCGAGAGCCAGATCTGCACGTCCAGGGGCGTGCGATGGTACGGTACCGGCTTCAGGTATTCGATCTCGTGGCGGGCCAGGAACGTGAGCGTGTCGGCATCCGTGCCGCCGTTCAGCACCGCAGTCGTGGCACCGGCCGCACGACCGGCGCCGTCCGCCCAGAACGCCTGGATCCGCGCCTCTTCGAGCAGACGAAGCATCGACACGTTGTTCACGTGACCGTAGGCGTCCAGATCGCTCCAGCGCAAGCCGATCGGCACGTGCAGTCGCACGTCAGCCCCTGGTGAGCTTGCGGTATGCAGAGCGGTGCGGCTTCGCGGCATCCGGGCCGAGTCGCTCGACCTTGTTCTGCTCATACGATTCGAAGTTGCCCTCGAACCAGTACCAGCTCGCCGGATTCTCCTCAGTGCCCTCATAGGCCAGGATGTGCGTGGCGATGCGGTCGAGGAACCACCGATCGTGGGTGATGACCACCGCACAACCGGGGAACTCGAGGAGTGCGTTCTCCAGGCTCGACAACGTTTCGACGTCGAGGTCGTTGGTCGGCTCGTCCAGGAGCAGCAGGTTGCCGCCCTGCTTAAGGGTCAGCGCGAGGTTCAAACGGTTACGCTCACCGCCGGAGAGCACCCCGGCCTTCTTCTGCTGGTCAGGACCCTTGAAGCCGAACGTCGACACATACGCTCGCGACGGCACTTCCATTCTGCCGACCTGGATGTAATCGAGTCCCTCCGAGACAACCTCCCACAGCGTCTTGTTCGGGTCGATACCACCGCGCGACTGGTCGACGTAGGAGATCTCGACGGTCTCGCCGACTTTGAGTTCGCCGCCGTCGAGCGGTTCGAGGCCGACGATCGTCTTGAACAGTGTGGTCTTACCGACTCCGTTCGGCCCGATGATGCCGACGATCCCGTTACGAGGGAGCGAGAAGCTCAGACCGTCGATCAGGATGCGCTCGCCGAAGCCCTTCTGCAACTTTTTAGCCTCGAGAACCACCTGGCCCAGCCGCGGGCCCGGCGGAATCTGAATCTCTTCGAAGTCGAGCTTCTTCGTGCGCTCGGCCTCTGCGGCCATCTCCTCATAACGCGACAGTCGGGCTTTGGACTTCGCCTGGCGGCCCTTGGCATTGCTGCGCACCCAGTCGAGTTCGTCGGCCAATCGCTTGGCCATCTTCTGGTCTTTCTTTCCCTGAACTTGCAGGCGCTCCTGCTTCTTCTCCAGGTACGTGGAGTAGTTGCCCTCGTACGGGTAAAGGTGGCCGCGATCGACTTCGGCGATCCATTCGGCGACATGGTCGAGGAAATACCGGTCGTGCGTCACGGCGAGAACCGCGCCGTGGTACTGCGCCAAGTGCTGCTCGAGCCACAGCACACTTTCCGCGTCGAGATGGTTTGTCGGCTCGTCCAGGAGCAACAAGTCGGGCTTCTGCAGCAGCAACTTGCACAGTGCAACGCGCCGTTTCTCACCCCCGGACAGCACGGAGACAGGAGTATCGGACGGCGGGCACCGCAGCGCGTCCATCGCCTGTTCCAGCTGCGAGTCGAGATCCCACGCATCAGCGGCGTCGATCTTCTCCTGAAGTGTTCCCATCTCGGCCAGCAACGAGTCGAAGTCGGCGTCGGGTTCGGCCATCGCGGCCGAGATCTCGTTGAAGCGATCGACGTACTGCTTGATTTCGCCGAGGCCTTCCTGCACGTTCTCCAAGACAGTCTTCGTCTCATCGAGCACCGGCTCCTGCATCAGGATGCCGACGCTGTAACCCGGGCTCAGCTTCGCCTCGCCGTTGCTGGGCGTGTCCAGGCCGGCCATGATCTTCAGGATCGTGGACTTTCCTGCGCCGTTTGGGCCGACCACACCGATCTTGGCGCCGGGCAGGAAAGCCATCGTCACGTCATCGAGGATGAGCTTGTCGCCGACCGCCTTGCGGGCGCGGACCATCGAGTAAATGTATTCGGCCATGACGATTAGTCTATTCGGGCGTGACCACGGGTTCTGCCAGCGCGCTGCGAGGCTCACGCCTGGGCTGGGCAGCCTGCAACCGGTTGCTGCTACCAGTTGATCGGCGACGTGTCGCCGATCAGACAGCTGCCAGTCGACACGGGCTTGGCCACCTCGCTGTGATAGCCGACGCCGTTCGGCCCGTATTGCCCGATGAGGCACTGTCCGTTGAACCGCACTGAGAACTGAATCGACCCGGGCGTCAAGTTGATCGTGGTCTTGTCGGCCGTCACTTGCATGTCCGCCTTGGCGAAGCCCGCCGCGACCAGCGCGTCGATGAAATCCCGTCCGACCGGTTGCGGATGAGCCGCGAGCGTCTTCTGATTGACGAAGTCGAAGTATGCCTGGTTTTGCGCCGCGCTCAGTTCAGCGCGGAACGTCGGCTCCGGCGAGGACGTCGACGTCGCTGCTCCGCTCGGCGTCGCCGTTTGCGTCGGGACGGACGTCACAGTCGAAGGCGGCGCTGATGGCGAGCCGGTGCATCCGCTCAGGGCGATCGCCAACACGATGCCCGTCGACGCCCCGAGAAGCCTGCGGGATTGTCTCAGAAGCACGCGCGATGATGCGCACCGGCTCCGTGACGATCGCAGCATTCTCGAATGCACCTTCCCGACACGTTCTCCGCGCGCCGGTACGAGTCTAGAGGCACACCCATTTGAGCCTGTTGCTACGCCCCTGCGTTAGTCCCGACAAGCACTGCGGCTCTTTCATCCGCTGCCGCGTCCGAGTCCTCCGCGTTGTCGACGGAATCCGCCCAACCGTTGCCACCGAGCGCGGTCGAATCGTTCTCGTCCGGATCGAACGCAGCAGTCACCACAGGGGCGGTGCTGGTATCGCCGACAGTCGCCGACTTGATTGTTCTGTTGTACACGGCTGTGCCCCAGGTGAGGTCGTGACCGACCGAGTCCGCTGTGATCTCAACAACGGTGCCCGAGCGCTCCTGCGACGTCCACTCACGGATGCGCATCCGCCCCATCACGATCACACGATCTCCTTTCTTCACGGACTGGATCATGTTCAGGGCCAGGTGTCGGAATGCGGTGACGGTGAACCAGTTGGTCTCCCCGTACTCCCACACCTTGGTCTCCCGATTGAACTTTCTCGGTGTGGACGCCAGCCGGAAACTGATCAGAGCCACGCCCTCCCCTGTGGCGCTGTGGGTCGGCTCTGTTGCCACCAAGCCGGTGGTCGAAAAACTGTCGATCATGAGGTTCTCCTTTTCTGTCGGGCCCCACTGTGCGTGGGGCACGAGACCCGCGAACCGGCACTCGTGCCAGATTCTTTCGTCGGTTGCGGGCCTCGTGAACACCAAGCTTGATCGCCCTGGCCGCCCGGTGGTGCGCGGAACACCGGATCAGTGGACTGCGGATTCAGCTGGGCACTGTTGGGGGCAAGCGCGCCCGACGAGCCTCCTACGATGGAGCCATGCCTTTCGTTCCAGCAGACGACCGCTATGGGTCAATGTCCTACCACCGCGCCGGTCGAAGCGGCTTGCGCCTACCGGCGTTGTCGCTCGGTCTCTGGCACAATTTCGGGTCGGCACGACCGCTGGACACGCAGCGCGCAATCCTGCGTCGTGCTTTCGACCTCGGTGTGACCCACTTCGACCTGGCAAACAACTACGGCCCGCCTCCCGGCGGCGCCGAAACCAACTTCGGTCGGATCTTCGCAGAGGACTTCCGTCCATACCGCGACGAACTGATCATCTCCACCAAGGCCGGCTACGAGATGTGGCCGGGGCCGTACGGCGAGTGGGGCTCGCGCAAGAGCCTGCTGGCGTCGCTTGATGCCAGCCTGAGCCGACTCGGCATCGACTACGTCGACATCTTCTACTCGCACCGGCCGGATCCCGACACTCCGATCGACGAGACAATGGGAGCCCTGGCGACCGCGGTGCAGCAGGGCAAGGCGTTGTATGTTGGTATCTCCAACTACAGTCCTGAGCAAACCGCAGCGGCCGCCGCAGCCCTGACCGAACTTGCCGTGCCGTTGACGATGCATCAACCGAGTTACTCCATGTTCAACCGGCACATCGAGCATGGACTGCTCCCGGTGCTCGACGAGGTCGGCGCGGGCAGCATCGTGTTCTCGCCACTCTCCCAGGGGTTGCTGACCGATCGCTACCTTGATGGCACGGTGCCGGCTGATTCGCGCGCCGCGACCAGCAGATTCCTTCCGGAGTCCCCCATCAATGCCGTCTATCTCGAGCGTGCGCGCGCTCTTGCCGAGATCGCAGCCGCGCGGGGACAGACGCTGGCTCAGCTGGCGCTCGCCTGGGTGTTGCGGCATCCACAGGTCACCAGCGCGTTGGTCGGTGCATCCAGCATCGCCCAGCTGGAGCAGAACATCTCAGCGTTGGATGCCGGCTCCCTCACCGACGACGAACTGGGCGCAATCGAGCAGTACGCCGTCGACGGCACCGACCGGTCGTAGCAGTAGGAGGCGCACTCAGCGGAACGTCCCCACAACGGGGTGGCGCTGTTCGCGGAGCGCCTCCGAGGAAAACCGGCACAGTCCGCGTAGTGTGCGGGCCATGCAATGGTGGAATGATTTCGCAAACTGGTTCACTTCACAGGACAACCAACCGGTGCTGTTCAGCGCAGGCGTGCTCTTCGTTGCCGTCATCGTCGGGGGACTCCTCTCAGCCTGGATCGCCAGAGGCGCGATCAAGGGCCTGATCTCGCGCGGCGACCGCGAGCAGAAGGCATCCGCAATCGCCGCCCTCGTCGATGCGGCGACCGAAGCATCCGTCTGGAATTCGCTGACTCCGCAGGAGCAGGTGCTGTCGGACCGCGCGGTCGGCCAGGCCGACATTCTCGTGCGCCTGCTGCCGATCCACGGCGCAGGGATCGCCGCGAACTGGGCCGACCACCAGTTGGCAGAGATGAAGCGCAATTCCGCGACTTTCGGCTATCAGCTTGATCCGGCGATCGCCGAATTCCGTGACCGACTGATCGAATGGCAGAACAAACCGAGCCGCGCCCGCAAGATCTTCATGAACGACCTCGACCGGTGGCGTTTTGACGGTGCAACCGAGGAGAAGGTTCTCGCTGTGCAACAGGATGCCTGGGTCGCGCAGCAGCATCACGAACAGTATGCGGTGTCTCCGGCAACCGGTACCGCGACGGCCACCGCGACCGGCGCGAGGGTTACGACCGATGCGTCAGCAGATGACACAGCGTCTGCAGACACCGCCTCGACCGAGGTCGTCTCGTCCGTTTCGTAGAACGCTGTCAGCGCCACCAGTTGTCGAACATCGTGGCTGGCGCTGCGCGCTTGTGCTCCGTCGCGAGATAGCGGGACTCGATGGCCGTAGCAACGACATCCGGCAGTTCGAGACCCTCAAGGAAGTCGTCGATCTGCTCGTAGCTCAGCCCGAGATTGGCCTCATCGGTCTGACCCGGGGTGCTGTCGAGCAGGTCGGCGGTCGGCGCCTTGAGATAGAGCCGCGATGGCGCGCCGAGCAGTTCGAGCAGGCTGCGCCCCTGGCGCTTGGTCAGCCCTGCCAACGGCAGCAGGTCGGCACCGCCGTCTCCGAATTTCGTGTAAAACCCGGTCACGGCCTCCGCGGCATGATCGGTGCCGACAACAAGCAGCCCGCGTTGTCCCGCGATCGCATATTGCGCGATCATCCGTGCGCGTGCCTTCACGTTGCCCTTGGTGAAATCCGTCATCGGCTCGCCGGCCGCAGCCGCAAACTCGGCTTGGAATCCATCGACCGCGCGCTGGATATTAAACGTTACCTCTCGTTGCGGCAGAATGAATGAGAGCGCGAGTTGCGCGTCGTCCTCATCCTGCTGCACAGCATAGGGAAGCCGCACCGCGACGAACTCGACCGGGTCGCCCTCGCTCGCGAGCGCTTCGCTCGCGAGTTGACAAAGGCGTCCGGCCAACGTGGAATCCTGGCCGCCGCTGATGCCGAGGACGAAGCCCTTGGCCCCGGTCACCCGAACATAGTCGGTGAGGAATTGCACTCGCCTTCGGACTTCCTCGGCCGGATCGATCGTGGCCTGAACGTTCAACTCACGGATAATTCGTGTCTGCAACTCGCGCATGACAGCACCCTAGCGGCGTCTTGTTTCTCCCGTGTAACGCGGGTCGATCGATGCCGTTCTAGCCGACCGGAACTGTCTCCGGAAGATCCTGATGCGTTGCGATCGCCAGACGGTTCCAGACGTTGATTGCCGAGATCGCCATCAGCAGTGTCACGAGCTCCGACTGGCTGAAGACCGCTGTCGCCGCGCTCCACTCGTCGTCGCTGACGCCACCCTCGCCGATCAGCGTCACCGATTCGGTCAGAGCGAGAGCGGCCTGCTCGCGGTCGCAATACAGGGAGGGCGCCTCGCGCCATCCTGCGAGCACGTCCAAATGGCGGTCGTCGACGCCCGCGGCGCGCGCCTCGCGGCCGTGCATGTCCAGACAGTACGCGCATCCGTTGAGCTGAGACGCTCGAATCTTCACCAACGCCAGCAGATCTTCGCCGAGAGTACCGGCATGGATGTACTTCTCCATCGCATACATCGATTGGTATGCGTTGGGATCGACATCGTGAATGGACAAACGCTGCACGTTCGACATAAAACTGCACTTCTTTCCCGGGCGACACTGTTTGCGCGCCCTGTGCTTTCCAGCTTTATCCTCCCGCCTGAGAGATGCAAGTGACCCGCGCCGTCAACCGTGCTGCAGGGAGCGCCTCTGCGCCTCCAGGTACTCCCGAACCGCCTGGTCGTCGGCGAGTTCGATAGCTGACGCATACGATTGCGAGGCTTCGGCGGTGAGCCCGGCACGCGACAATAGTTCTGCACGCGCGGCGTGATAGGGCTGGAAGCCGGCCGCTGCGCCGCCAAGCTCATCCAACAGCGCAAGCCCGGCGGATGCTCCCGCAACGCGCCCGACGACCGTTGCGTGTGCTACCTGCGCACCCACGCTCGGGGCAACCAGCAGTAGCGCCGCATACAGCGTCTCCAGCGCGGCCCAATCGGTTAGACGGGTGCGAGCGCGATCGCAGTGCACTGCTTGGATCGCCGCTTCCAGTTGGAATCGCCCCGGTTTCCCCTGCCCGGTCGCGCGCCGCAGATACGTTTCGCCCTCCGCGATCATGCCAGCGTCCCACTCTCGAACGTCGTGTTCGTCCAACGGCACGAACCGCTCACTGTGCGCGGACGCGCGAGCAAGTGAGAGCGTAATCAGCGCCGCAAGCGCCCACGCCTCCGCATTCGACGTCAGCAGGGCAGCGAGCGTGACGGCGAGATACTGCGCTTCGCCTGCGAGCGAGTCGGGTCGCGTCGCGGCAGCCGACCGAGATGGCTCAAGTGACGAATCCGTGGCGGCACCTGCACCGGCGGGCCCCGCGATTGCGTAGCAGCCGTAGATCGCTTCGAGCACCGGCACGATACGTTCCGACATTGCCGCGCGATCCGGCACCAGAAACGGGATGTGCGCGTTCTTGATGCGCTTCTTCGCACGCACCAAACGTTGCGCCATCGCTGTACGCGGCGTCGCGAATGCCCGGGCAATCTGCTCGGCGTCGAACCCGAGCACAGCCTGCAGCATCAGCGGCGTGCGAATCGCCGGGTCGATCGCTGGGTGCGCACAGACGAACAGGAGTTCCAAGCGTTTGTCTGGAATCGCATCCGGATCGAGATCCTTCATCGCCGCTGCCGTAATGAACACCGCGGCTTCGGGAGCCTGCGCGCGTTGTTCATCGAACGACGCTGCGGTGCGATGCGCTGACGACTTCCAGACGTCACGCTGATGGTTACGCGCCACGATGACCAGCCACCCTTCCGGGTTGTCAGGGATGCCGGCATCCGGCCAGGATGTCAACGCCCGCTCGAACGCGACGGCGAGGGCATCCTCCGCCGATTCGAGATCGCCGGTGACCGCCGCGAGAATCGCGACGAGGCGGCCGTAGGAGGTGCGGGCGACGCGTTCCGCCGTCATCCGCGCCACCTGGTCGTTCATGCGTTTGGCGTCCACACACCGTCGACCGTGTGGGTTGCGCCCGGGCGCACCTCGACCGCGCCCCAAGCGATCGACGGCGCCTGCTTCGCCCAGTCGAGTGCGGCATCCAGATGGGGCACATCGATGACGAACGTGCCGCCGAGTTGCTCTTTCGTGTCGGCGAAGGGGCCGTCCTGCACGCGCAGCGTTCCATCGGCGGCGGACAGCGTCGTCGTGCTTGCTGACGGCTGCAGCACCTCGGCGGAGATCAGCACGCCCGCCTGCTGGAGTGCGCCGGCGTAGCTGGCGAACGCCCGCATGCCTTCTTCAATCGCTTCTTTGCCGAGTGATTCCTCGGTGGCCTCCGGGTAGTGCAGCAATAGTGTGTAACGCATCGTTCGAATCCCTTTCTGATTGCAGTTATTCGTGTGCCGCTCGAATTGCGGTACAACCGGATGACGAACGGGCGATGGACTGATCGACATAATCTGCTGAGACATTATCGGCCGTGAACGGTCGCGTGGCTAGAGTCGCCCAGCGCTGTGCCTATCTGGTGCCCCCGGCAGGAATCGAACCTGCGACCAAGAGATTAGAAGGCTCCTGCTCTATCCGCTGAGCTACGGGGGCAAACGCGTTTACACGATACCGTAGCGCGCCCGGGCTACAGGCCTTTCGCCGCCGCGACGAGCACCTGCTGGATGGTCGGAACACCCTCGGCGCGGAACACCTCAGCGCCCTCGGCGTTGTGGACGATCACGGTCGGTGTCGAACGGATGCCTTCGGCCATCGCCCGCTCTTCGTCCCGGACGATGTCGAACTCGGTGACCTGCACGACTGGAGCGATTCGCGTTACCTCGGCCATTACCGACCGGGTCTGCATGCAGGGCTCACAGAACGCCGATGTGAACAGCAGGAGTTCCATGCCGCAATTCTACGTGTCGGTGCCCCCGATTAGACTTTCCATCATGCCAACATCCTCGGATCGCCTCGTCTGGATCGACTGCGAAATGACGGGACTCGACCTCGAGGTCGACGAGCTCGTCGAAATCGCGGTCGTCATCACCGATTTCGAACTCAACCTGCTCGATCCGGGGATCGACATCATCATCAAGCCAGACGCATCCGCTCTGGATCAGATGGGCGACTTCGTGCGCAAAATGCACACCACCTCCGGCTTGATCGACGAGATCCCGAACGGCGTCAGTTTGGCCCAAGCCGAATACGACGTGATGGAATACATCCTCAGGTTCGTACCCGGTGAGCAGAAGGCGCCATTGGCCGGCAACACCATCGGCACCGACCGCATGTTCATCGCCAAGTTCATGCCCAGGCTCGACGCGCACCTGCACTACCGCAACGTCGACGTGTCTTCGATCAAGGAGTTGGCCCGCCGCTGGTACCCCCGCGTGTACTTCAAAGCACCAGAGAAAAACGGTGGGCATCGTGCGCTCGCGGACATTCTCGAGTCGATTCGAGAACTCGACTACTACCGCGGCGCAGTGTTCGTGTCGCAGCCGGGGCCGACGTCTGACGAGGCCGCAGCCATCTCGGCAGCCGTCGTGGAAAACTGGGCTCCCCAAATGTAATAGAATCATCTGCGTTGCCTGAATCGATCTCACGATCGCGAGCAGCACATGGTGGGTATAGCTCAGCTGGTAGAGCGCCTGGTTGTGGTCCAGGAGGTCGCGGGTTCAAGCCCCGTTACTCACCCCAATTAGCACTCGACTTAAAAAGCAGAGGGCGACGATGTCGATGAACAGTCCATCCGAGCCGCAGGGCGCACACCTCGTCGGCAGCATCAATCTGCCGGATGCCGAGAGCGTATTCCGCACCGTGAGCGCCCACCTGGGCGACCGACTGCGGCGGATGCCAGACGGCGAGGTCGGCGAACGCTACTACTGGATCCAGTTCCAGCGTGATCGCTTGGCTGCGACGAACGGTCTCAGCCGCATCCCCGGCGAGCCAGTGTACGTACGCGGACAGTTCGATGCGCGACCGTTGATGCTCGATCCAGGCGTGGACGCAGCTACGCTCACATTTGGTTCGCTCGGCTACGCGGATGCCGCGATCGCGTCGTATACAACGTTCGCGGCACTGCGAGAAGCCGGCGTGATCGCACCAGGAACCCGCTTTCAGGTCTCCTTGCCGACCCCGGCAGCGGTGATTGCGTCGTTCATCGTTCCAGACAACCGCGCAGCGCTCGAGCCGGTGTATGCGCAGGCCATCTTCTCTGAACTCGCCCGCATCCTCGAAGAGATCCCGCACGAGGATCTCGCCATCCAGTGGGACACGGCCGTCGAGTTCGGCCTTTTGGAGAGCGCACGACTACCGGCCGGCTATCCGCTAACGCCCTGGTTCGACGACGTGCTCGGCGGCGTTCTCGAGCGGGCGGCACGACAGGCATCCGCTGTGCCAGAAGACATCGAAGTCGGCTATCACCTTTGCTATGGAGACGTAGAAGAGACGCACTTCGTGCAACCTCAGGACGCCGGCCATCTCGCCGCATTCATCACAGGCGTACTGGCAAGAAGCCCTCGCCCGATCAACTGGTTCCATCTGCCCGTGCCGATCGAGCGCGATGATGACGCCTACTTCGCGCCGTTGGCCGAGGTGAGCATCCCCGACGAAACCGAGTTGTACCTCGTGCTCGTGCACCACGAAGACGGTGTCGAAGGTGCGCTGCGTCGGCAACGCGCAGCTCGTCGCGTGCAAAACCGCTTCGGCGTCGCCACAGAGTGCGGCTTCGGGCGCGGGCCAAGCGAGCGCACAGCGCCACTGCTCGACCTGCACGCGGCCGTCACCTCGCCCTGGTAAGGCGTCCGCAGTCGGTCCGCGTGAGCGCTCGACACTGATTTACCCGAGACATTTCCTGAGTCGGCTTGAGGGCGGGAGAGAACGTGTTCGATTGGGTCCTATTTGCCGATCTCGGTACCGCGATCGGCACAACCTTGCTCGCCGTTGCCACGTTCTCGTCGACTCGGTCGGCCAATCGCGCTGCCCGTACGGCCGAACGAGCACTGATGGAAGGCTTACGTCCGATCTTGTTCCCGTCTCGTTGGTCGGATCCGCCTCAAAAGATTGGCTTCGCAGACGGGAAATGGGTTGTGGTCGCGGGTGGCAGGGTCGCAATCGAGGTAACTCCACAGGTTGTTTACATGGTGCTGTCGGTACGCAACGCAGGGCGAGGTGTGGCGGTCTTGCACGGCTGGCACATGCCAGTCGCCCGCGACGCGGAACATGCTGCCCCCGAGGACTTCCAGCGTCTGACCCGTGATATCTATGTACCGACTGACGATGCAGGGTTCTGTCAGATCGCAATGCGTGACCTCACTTCAGAATCTGCGGTTCGCCTGACGTCACGGCTGGAGGCCCACAACAGCACGTGGGTTGACGTGCTGTATGGCGATACGGAGGGGGCCCAGCGCATCATCTCCCGCTTTTACATCGCACGCGGTGCCGCCGAGATCGGCCACGCCGACGAGTGGATTCTGACCGTGGTACGCCACTGGAACCTCGACCTGCCCGCGCCGCGGGCCTGACGAACTGCCGAAACACGACCGGCGCGCGGAGACTTCAATATCAACACGCTCGGCAAAGGCAAGGAACCGCACGAGCTCGCACTCGACTATGAGATTCAGAACGGCGGCTTATCCAGATAATTAGGCGTCGAGTCGGATTTGTCGGGAGGGCCGGGGTCGCTGTTGGGTTCGCCTGGTGGTTTCACCGTTGGGGTGGGCAGCTCGGTTTGCGGTTCGGTCAGGTAGGTGCGTCCGGCCGGTGAGGTCCATTCCAAAACCCCGCGATCGCGTTGGGTCAACCGCCACACGGTTTGATCTTTCAAATGGTGGTGTTTGGCACACAAACAGGCGAGATTGTCATACTGGGTCAACCCGTCGCCCTGCCATTGCGCGGTGTGGTCGATTTCCGTGTGAACGGCCCGGCGCGTACATCCCGGGAAGCGACACAACCCGTCACGGATGCGCAACCATTGCCGCAGGTCTGCCGGAACCCGATACGAATCACGCCCCACGGACAGCACCGCTTCGGTCTGCGGGTGCGTCAGCAAGCGGGTGAAGCTGGGCGCATGGGCGGCCAGGCGTCGCGCCGTGTCCGCATCGATCGGGATGCACCCGTTCAGGCTGCCGGGCTGATCGGTCACACCCATCAAAGTCAACACGGGCACGCTCACCATCACCTGCGGGCGGATATGCGCCAGCAGATCCACCGGAAAATCCAGTCCCGCCAGCAACCCGCCGTCCGCGAACACCGAACCACGGCCATCCAACTCACCACGCCCGGCCGCACTCTCGACACGGCGGTCGCCGTCAGGGGTGCCCGCCGTTTCGCCGCCGGCCCCCGCCGCACCCGCCGTTTCGCATCCGCCCCTGGGCCCGCCAGCAAGCCGACCGCGGTCGGCGTGGGCTGCGCGCTCCCGCGGGAGTCCGTCCAGCAGCAGCGCCGCGGCGATGTCCGCACGCAACTGCGTGAGGGTGCGCGGATCACCGTCCGCGCGCCGGGCGATCGCACCCTGCTGCAGGCGGTCGTGGATCCCCTCCAACACGGCAGCCTGCGCGTGCAACGTCAGCCAGCCCATGCCATCCTTGCCCGGATCCACAGCCACAAACCGTTTCTCCATAGCGGTCTTGGTTCGGGCCTGGATCGTCGCCGGCTCCAACGCCTCCCGCACGCGACGGGCCTTCACCCGCAACCGCGTCGCCGTGCTCGTGCAGCCAGCCTCGACCAAACCCGCCTCGAACTGTGCGGCAACACCCGCCGACATGCCATATGCCTCATCGATGATCACCCGCGCCTGCGCATAACCAAGCCGCCCCTCGGCCAGTGCCCCAAGCGTGACCGGCAGCCTCTCAACGAGCATGTCCGACTCGGCAACCAACCGGTCCGCACTGGACTCCGGAACACGCAACGCGCACGCCACCTCGGCCACGAACGAACGCCGCGCCAACTCCGAACGCAATTCCGGCTTCGCCCCCACCGCGACGACCGACTCCTCCGTGAGCTTCGACCACTGATGCGCCTGCGCAAGCACCTCCGCCCGGGCCGCGCTCAACGTCGCCAACATCGCATCAATGCTGACCAGCGACGCCATCCACTCCGCCTGCACATCACCCATCGCCGACTGCAGCCTGACCGCCTGCCGTCCATCAACGATGATCGTGTTCATACCTGTAGTCAACACTCAACCACCGACATTCGAACCCCCGTTCACCCCAACGCAACGGAAACCGTGGAGAAGTCGTTGGCACCGGTCGCTGTGGAGGAAAAGACCACACAGAAGAACCCCGTGCACGGCAACACCGTGCAGGACAAGACCACGCACAACAAGACCGTGCAGAACACCGCGACAACCCGAGGTCCGCACAAACGCAGGAGCTCGCGAGACATCGACGCAGGGCGAATCCATGACAAGCTGGAGCCGTGATGGAGATGTCAGCCGACGAGTTCGAGAAACTCGTCACCGATGAGCTCGACGCACTGCCGGACGACATGGTCGACGGCATCGAGAACGTCGCATTCCTGGTCGAGGACCGCCCTGAAGACGGTTCACTCAATCTCCTCGGTCTCTACGACGGCATCAACAACACGCATCGGGGCCAGTACGGCTATGGCGAAATGCCGGATCGCATCACCCTGTTCCGCGAACCGCTGCTGTCGATCTGTTCAAACGAGCGCGAACTTCGAGATCAGGTACACATCACACTCGTGCACGAAATCGGCCACTTTTTCGGCATCGACGACGCGGAACTGCACGCGCTCGGCTGGGGTTGAGCGCGAGCCGTCTAGTCTTCGTCGACGTCTGGTTCTACCGGATCGCTGTCCGACGCATCGAACGCGTAGCGCACGTGCAATTCGCCCTGGATCTCGCGGCTATCGACCGCCTTGTACCGGAACAGAGATTCCATACCTTCGACCGCGGCAACCGCACTCAGCGATTCGTCGTATTTGCCGCGAATCAAAACCCGGCGGTCACTGCCGCCAGCGAGAGGACCGTCGACGTACTCGACGATGTACTCCACAGTCGTGCGCTCCGTGTCACTCATGTGATAACCGTAGCGCCGCGCGGTCGGAATACACCGTAAGGCACGCGTTCTCACGGTGTGCCGTTGAGTATCAAGTCGGCCAGACTCACCGGGTCTTCGCGCCGCACAAACGCGACGAACTGGGCATCCCACATGTCCCAGTACGGATCGATGCCGCCGTGGTCGCGTTCGAGCGCTCGACGCTTGCGCACCTCGTCGTCGGCGGTCAGCCACACTGTGATATCGGCCAGCGGGGCGTTATCCGCGCTCAGACTTCCGCAGCCTTCCACAATCAACGGGCGCGACCCATCCACCGGATGCCGCAGCTCGCCGCGCTGCCCGCTCGCCCAGTCGTGGCCCCGCCACGCGGCGGGCGCCCCATTTCGGCGCGGCGCCAACACCTCTGAATGCAGATACCGGCTGCCCGCGTCGAGCCCATCCCAGCCCGGATACAGGTCATCCATCCGCAGCAGTGTCGGGACCGGTGGGAGTGGCCAACGCGCGACGAGCGCATCCGCCAGCATCGACTTTCCCGCGCCGGCGGGTCCATCGATCAGGATGATCGGCGCTGCCAGGGCCAATCTGGTCGCTGCCTCGAGCACTGCGTCGGGTGCTGCTCCGGCGTGATCCCTCGGACCCGCGTCAGCCGAGGACAAAGTTCCAGCTTCCCGCCGCGACCGAAACCGCGACTGCGGATGCCGACACCACGCCCCCGAGGCCGATCACCATCCAGTCTCGAACACCGAACACCGAAGGTCGTGCCCAGGTGCGCCTGACCGGCGCGTCAAATGCACGTGCTTCCATCGCCGTGGCAAGTTTGCTCCCGCGTCGAATCGACAGAACTAACAGTGCGAACGCCTGCCCGACCAGCCGACGCACCCGACCGCGGTCGGCGATCCCGCGTGCACGCCGCGCCAGCTCGAGGGAGCGCCAGTCCTCGACGAACAATCCCACAAGGCGAAGGGCGGCCAGTGCTCCCAACACGAATCGCGCGGGCAGGTGTGCAATTTGCGCAAGTCCGTCGGCCAGGTCCGTCGGATCAATGGTGATGAAGAGCACGATCGCCGGAATTCCGACCGCCAGAATGCGCAGCGTCGTCGCGATACCGAGTGAGATCGAGCCCGCGCTGATCTCGACAGCCCACCATTGCCAGTAGGTCTCCCCCGACGGTTGGCCGTACAGCACGGTCGTGAACCCGGCAAGCGGCGCCGCGATCATAAGCGGCAGCGTGCGGACGAGGACTGCGCGGAGCGGCAACCCCGTGAAGGCTAGCAGCACACACTCCAGAACCAATGCCACGGCCGCGGAAACCCAGTCGATCGTGAGGATCAGGGTCAGGCTGGTGACGAACACGGCGGCGAGTTTCGCGACCGGATTCACGTGCGCGAGCCGCCCCATCCGTAATGGTGAGAGAACAGTCACGCCGGCTGCCTCTCCAACGCGGATGCCAAATGCCATTCGTGCGCGCCGGTCGCTGTCGCGAACTCCGCGTCGTGGCTCATC
>Ga0208357_1000219_pt1 | contig 47209 bp, 38 predicted proteins | sample NGESurdeep092012_6_FD_184487 | JGI IMG/M metagenome (GOLD analysis project Ga0208357, IMG submission 184487) | Arctic peat soil microbial communities from Barrow, Alaska - NGEE Surface sample F52-2 deep-092012 (SPAdes) | ecosystem: Environmental > Terrestrial > Soil > Wetlands > Peat ...
AACGATACTAAATGTTTCTACATACTCGCCTGTCTCTGTATCTTTCCATGGTTGCCAGATTCCTGCCATGAAAAAATACTCCCGGTCTTTTACTCCAATGTGGTAAGGATATTTTATCGCGGTTTTTAAGGGTTTACCGGTTTTTTTACCAACAGGAAATACATGGCGCCATTCATAAAAACCACTTGACAGGACAAGGCACCTTCTTTTTAATGCAGCGTCTCTATACATTTTTTTTGGTAGCAACATTTCCTCACTCATCGCATTGAGTGTTAAGATAGGTTGTTGCCACTGGCCATCTTCTTTCTTATAACCGGCGCGGAACTTTTCTGCCTGTTCCCTGTTCCTGATGTAGCCAGGCAAAAAGCCCCATTCCATTTCCACTATTTGAAAATCTTCCTGTCCCTCTATTTTTTTCAGAACAGCGCTTTTATTATAGTCAAATCCTATCAGAAGATCCTTGTTTAAAAAAGAATATTTTGCAATTATTTTTTCAAGATTTTTGAGCCTAATGAATTCGCTCCGGGTAACTTTTTGTCCATTATAGTAGCACATAATAGTTATTTTTTTGCACGATAATATTGTTCAATTAATGCGCCTATTTCTTCGGCTAATTTCTGTCTTCCTTCCGGCATTGAGGTCCAGAATTTTGCACCATTAAAATTTACAGCACGTAAAATAGTGAGGGGTGGTTCTTTACCAGGAAAAGATATGCGGAAGAATGCCTGGCCGCCTAAGTCAAACCTTTCGATTTTTAAATTTTGATCTTTGTAATCAAGGTTGAAGATTTCGTTTTCCATCAAAAACCACTTTTGAAGATTGAAGGTAAAAGTTGCCCTCAATAGAACTATTGTGGCAAGCTGACTTCGCTACAGTTATGGCAGCTAAAGCGGAGACTAAGGGATTCGAACCCTTGATACAGTTTCCCGTATACACACTTTCCAGGCGTGCTCCTTCAACCACTCGGACAAGTCTCCATTATTCCTTCTAAAAAGGAGGCAAATCTACCAATTAATACCGATTTTTCGGAACGAATTTTAAAACAAAAAGAATCGTTTTTCTTAAAACAATTTAAGTGAAAACAGGAATATGAATTAAATGCCTGTTTACTGGTAGCAGGAAATAATTTGCTATAATATGTAATTGAAATCACAAAACCTTATAATGGCGCTCTCGTTTAACAAAACAGATTAAGACAAAGCGTTACGTCTCATTTCATTTAAAAAAAATGGCAGAATAAATGATATAAATTGAAATAACTTTTTGAGAAACAAATTTTCCGCGATAGTAAGTATTTGTCTTTTAAAAATACCGGGCAGGTCATTACAGGATGGTTGTAAATAGAAGGTTCCGTATATTCGTGAATAGCATTTACACAAACCAACTTATTAAACTTAATATGAAAAAATTAATTAGCCTGTCCGTATTTCAGCTTATGGTATTATTGGGATTTTCTCAAATTAATGTATCTCAATTATTATGTAACAATCTTACAAACCCAATAGGAGTAGGAGTTATGCATCCGGATTTTAGCTGGCAACTAACTTCTCAAAAAAGAAATGTGATGCAGACAGCTTATGAAATCAGACTTGGGAAAAATGAAAGTGGATTGAAAAAAAACAATGGATTGTTATGGAGCACCCATAAAATTCAAAACGATCAGTCGGTACATATCAATTATGAAGGAAGTCCATTGCAGTCGGGCAAAAAATATTTTTGGCAGGTAAGAGTTTGGGATAATTATGGAAATGTTTCAGGATGGAGCACACCGGCTTTTTTTCAAATGGGCCTTTTGAACACTGATGACTGGAAAGCAAAATGGATTGAACCAGGTTTCCTAGATACGGTTGGTCAACCAAGCCCTATGTTCAGAAAACAATTTTCAGCAGATAGAAAAATAAAATCGGCTGTGGTTTATATCACAGCGCATGGATTGTATGAGGCACAAATCAATGGTCATCGGGTTGGTGTTGATTATTTCACCCCGGGATGGACAAGCTATAACAAAAGGCTTCAATACCAGGAATATGATGTAACTGATTTAATAAAAAATGGAAACAACGCCATTGGCGTAACCCTTGGCAGTGGCTGGTATCGCGGTCACCTGGCATGGGATAATAATAAAAATATTTATGGAAAAGACATATCACTTTTGCTTCAATTATCCATTACTTATACCGACGGTTCAGTAAAAACAGTTGTATCAGATGAAAGTTGGAAATCTACTACAGGAAGCGTCATAAGTTCAAGTATTTATGATGGCGAAACAATTGATGCCCGTCTGAAAAAAAACGGATGGACATTGCCTGAATACGATGATTCCCAATGGAGCGGTGTGAAGATTGGAAACTTTGCAAACGACAACCTCGTTGCTACCATCAATGAACCAGCACGCAAACATGAGACATTTAAACCGGTAAAAATATTTACTACACCTAAAGGCGAGAAAGTAATTGATTTTGGACAAAACCTGGTTGGCTGGGTAATGTTGAAAGTAAAAGGTAATGCCGGCGATACCGTTATTATACAGCATGCAGAAGTTTTAGACAAACTAGGAAATTTTTATACAACCAATCTGCGTGCAGCAAAAGCAACTTCCACCTATATTCTAAATGGAAAAGGTGAGGAATTTTTTGAACCTCATTTTACTTACTATGGCTTCCGTTATATAAAAGTAGAAGGCATCAAAGGAGATTTGAATCCTGATGATTTTACTGCTGTTGCCATTTATGCTGACATGAAACCCACGGGAACTTTCACTACCTCTAATGAATTAATCAATCAGCTGCAACATAATATTCAATGGGGACAAAAGGGAAATTTTTTAAATGTGCCTACCGATTGTCCGCAGCGTGATGAACGACTTGGCTGGACAGGCGATGCACAGGTTTTTTCGCGTACTGCTTCTTTCAACATGAACGTAAATAATTTCTTTGATAAGTGGATGAAAGATGTTGCCGCCGATCAGTTTGCTGACGGGGCCGTGCCGCACGTAATTCCAAATGTATTAGGCCCTGATGGTGGTGGATCTACAGGTTGGTCAGACGTGGCAACCATCGTTCCCTGGAATATGTACCTGGCTTATGGCGATAAAAAAATATTGGAAGATCAATATGCGAGTATGAAAGCATGGGTTGAATATATGCATCATCAAAGTCATAATGATCTTTGGAATACTGGTTTTCATTTTGGTGACTGGTTGTTTTACATTCCTACTAATGATAATGATGGCAGGGGGACGCTTACCAATAAATATTTAATCGCGCAATGTTTCTATGCTCATTCCACCCAACTACTTATTAATGCAGCAAAAGTGCTGGGCAAATCGAACGATGTGGAAACTTATTCTACTTTATTAAAAAAGATAAAGCAAGCTTATATGAATGAATATGTTACTCCAAACGGAACTATCATTTCAGGTACGCAAACTGCTTATGTATTGGCATTGAATTTTGATATGTTGCCGGAAAATCTGAGAAAACAAACTGCCGAGAGTCTTGTCGATAATATAGAAAGCTATGACAATCATTTAACCACCGGCTTTTTAGGCACACCTTATTTGTGCGAGGTGCTTACCCGGTTTGGATACGATAGTGTTGCTTATAAATTATTATTACAAAAAACATATCCTTCGTGGCTTTATCCGGTAACGATGGGAGCCACCACCATTTGGGAAAGATGGGATGGAGAAAAACCTGATAGCACTTTTGAAGATCCGGGCATGAATTCGTTCAATCATTATGCATACGGTGCTATTGGCGATTGGATGTATCGAAAAATGGTGGGTTTAGATACGTATGAAGATGGTGTAGGTTATAAGCAAATAAAAATTAAACCTCACATCGGCGGAGGTTTCACTTATGCTTCAGCCAGTCTTGATACCTATTATGGCAAAGTGTCCAACTCGTGGAAAATTGAAAATGGGAATTTATTAATGGATGTGGAAATACCTGCTAATACCACCGCCACCGTTTACGTACCTGTTGTAAATGCAGAATCAATTAAAGAAAACGGGGAAATATTACCAGCTGTGGAAAGTATTAAAGTAAAAGGCAATGAAGATGGATATGTTGTGTTGGAATTAGGCTCGGGTATTTATCATTTTGTAGTTGAAAATAAACAGTAAACAAACTTATAATCCATATTTCATTTTCTGGTTTTCATAAAAAAACCCGCTCAAAAAACGGGTTTTTATAAAGTTTATTTACAATAATTTATTCTGCTACTACTTCAAAATCCACTTCTGTTTCGTGGCCTTTTCCAAAATCAATCTTAGCTTTATAATTCCCTAATTCTTTTACATCATCAAGAATAGTAATTTTGCGGCGATCAATTTCGTAGCCTCTTTGTTCGCGTATAGCTCTTGCTATCTGAACAGAAGTTACACTACCAAATATCTTTCCACTTGTACCTGTCTTTGCACCAATTCTTAATGGCGACGACTGCAATACAGATATTACACTATTGATCTCAGCAAGAAGTTTTTCTTCTTTTTTAGCTAACTGCTTTTTGCGTTCTTCCAACTGTTTTAAATTAGATGCACTTGCTTCCACTGCAAATTTGTGTGGAATCAAATAATTGCGTCCGTAGCCTTTTTTTACATTCACCAATTCGTGAGCGCCACCTAAATTATTTACATCTTGTATTAATATTACCTGCATTTTGTTTGCATTTTTACCCAATTCCGGTTATAGCCGAGACTTTCTCCCGATAAAGATCGGGATTAGGGTGGTGAAAAATTTTATTTCATCAGATCCGTTACGTAAGGCAGGATTGCCATTTGACGGGCTTTCTTTACCGCCTCGCTCACTTTACGTTGGTATTTCAATGAATTACCAGTAATGCGGCGGGGAAGTAATTTACCTTGTTCGTTGAGAAACTTTTTCAAAAAGTCGCCATCTTTATAATCAATATATTTGATGCCCATCTTTTTGAAACGGCAGTATTTCTTTGGCCGCTTTTCAGCTTTTATAGCTGTAAGGTATTTTATTTCGTTTGGTTTAGGCATTGACTACCTCCGCTTTTTCGGTTCTTGATGTTACGCCTTTTTTTCTTTTAGAATTGTACTCGACGGCGTATTTATCGAGGACAGTAAACATGTGGCGAAGCACTGATTCATCGCGCAGAAGCTGTGTTTTCAGCCTCTCATTGAAGTCGGATGGCGCTGTATATTCCAGAACCCAGTATAAACCGGTAGTTTTTTTCTGGATAGAGTACGCCAGTGATTTTAGTCCCCATGCATTTTCGTGTACTATCTCTCCTCCGTTTTCAGTAACTAACGAAGTGAACTTTTTCTGAGCGGCTTTGTATTCCTCTTCAGAAAGTACAGGGGTAAAAATCACCATCAATTCGTAATTGGGCATTAATCGTGTTTTTTAGCTGTTTTTCAACAACGGGTGAATAAAAATTTTAATTTGGGCGGCAAAGGTAATGGATTTTATCTTTTTTTTAAAAGAAAATAATCATTCATTTATCCTGTAAACCGGATACCTCATAAATTCAGGCTCAAACCACGGGGAATTTTTATAAATAAATTCAAACTGGGCAGAAGCATTTTTTGCCAAAACGCTGTCAGATTGTTTTTTAGCCTCTAATTTTTCTTTCAAAGCCGGGTTCTTCTTTAAAAATTCTTCGGCAATTGAGTTCCAGCGATATTCGCTATAGCCTTCCTTTTCCTGCAATATGGCATCAAAAAAGTTCCAGGAAAAGAAACTATCATCGCCTGTAGGCTCCAACATTTCTGTAATATATCTATTGGCCGGCTGATCAGTTCTGATGATATAATCCCCTTTTAAAAATTGAATTTTTTCCTGTTTAGAAGAGACTGCTACCTGGTAATTGCGGTGGTGTTTTTCATAGGCCCTGGGCAAAGATTTAAGGCCTTCAATATGGTAGGCGCTCACTTCCATTAAGGTGTCCTTTTTTAAACGTTCCACTTTTACATCATTCAGTTTCAGCAAATCAATTACAGTCCACCACCCCTGCGGAATAATATACATTTTCGCCCGGGGAATAATTTTTTCCGGAATGTAAGTATCGTAATATTTTACCTCTTTTAAAAACGGTTTATCATGATCGTAAAATAAGACTGGCAGTCCGGTGGCTCCGCTTTGCTTCAAACCTGCTTCATAGCCTTCAAATGGCATTAACCTATAATGACTTGTATCTAATTTCCAGCTTAAGGGGAAACTTTTTTGCTGAATGGTATTTTCAATGGCAATTTTACGCACGGCGAGAAGTTCTTTTGCGTTTATACTTGCCTGTTGTATCATGGTATTTAATAAATCATATGTTGATTTTACTCTTTGTTTATAGGGTTTTAGCATGTGTGTTTCCGGCATAAAACTTATGGTATTGAACAATGCCGCATAGCCGGATGAATACCTGGGCGAATCATAAAACATACTAAACCCTTTGGAAGGATCTGTATCTTCTACATTTACATAAGGAACCATATCCCATTTTTTTTCTTTCATTCCTTTATACAAAGCCGGTTCAAATGTGCTTTTAACCCACGCTCCCAGTTCTTTCCCGAGTTTATCGTATTGAGTAGTAATCAATGTCATCGTATATTGATAATCGGCGCCATCGCTTACATGAGTATCTACCTGGATATCCGGATTAAGATAATGAAATATTTGGGTAAATGATCTTGCATTTTTTGAATCGCATTTTGTAAAATCACGGTTAAGATCAAGGTTTTGTGCATTTCCTCTGAAACCGTAAGAAGCCGGACCATCCTGGTTTACGCGGCTAAAACTATTTCTATTCAACGTTCCGCCGATATTGTAAACCGGAATAACAACTATTGCTACATTCCCAGGTAATTTTATTTTTTTATCAACTATATCTCTTACTAACATCATACTGGCATCAATTCCGTCCGGTTCGCCGGGATGAATTCCATTATTAATAAGAATGACCACTTTATGTTGCCGGTGCCATATTTCAGGATCAAAATTTTTATCAGCGCTAATCAAAATTAAATTGAGCGGATAACCTGCATCGGTTGGCCCTTTAGTTTCAAATTTTATAATAGAAGAATGAAGCGCCAGTTCCTTATAAAATTGTATCGCTTCAAAATAAGTGGCAGTTTCATTTCCATTACTTTTTTCAAAAATTGTTTGTTGAGACTTTGCCATTGGTGGTAATAAAATTAATGTTAAAAAGAGCCATCTTTTCGCCCTCAATTCTTTATAAAGAAAAAAGAAGAGAGCATGCAGGGTAAACAGACGCCCGCCTTCCCGCTCGAATGACCTGGCCGGAGGGGAATGGCGCAGCCGGGCAGGAATAATGTGAATTCTCATATTTCAAAAGTAAACAAATAACTTATTTCTTCATTTCCTGCAGCAAACAAACCCCGCATTACTGTGTCTTTCATGCATGAAATAGTACTGTTTTGAATTTTTACATTTTTGAACTGGCTAATTGATTACATAAAAAAACCCGTCAAAATAATTTTGACGGGTCAGGAAATGTATTTTTAATACAGATCGCAGGATTTTACTTAGTAAGAGCCTGAACTGATCTTGTTAATTTGCTTTTTAAATTTGCTGCTTTATTCTTATGTATAATACCTCTTTTAGCCAGCTTATCAATCTTTGAAGCCAATTTAGGCAAGCTTTCCAAAGCTGCACCCTTTGCATCTAACACTTTAAAATCGCGGATAGCATTACGGGTCGTTTTACCCTGGTAACGGTTACGCTCATTGCGCGTTGCTGTTTTACGTACACTTTTCTTAGTTGCTGAATGGTTTGCCATTAATTTAATTTTTTGGGCTGCAAAGATAATAATATTTGTCAGAAAAAAATATCGTTTTAAAATTTATTTACCATCACAATTCTTATATCAGTGTTTCCCCTGATTTAACAAAGAAATCCTACTATACCCTCACTTTATTATTAAATTGAATCTTTTCGTCTATTTGCAATTTATTTCTTGATTTTAGAAAATAATTTCAATTCTCTTGCCCGTAAAATGAATTCTCACTTTTTAAAAACCATTTTTTGACTAAACCCGATAATCTGCATTGTGGCTGCTCACAAGCCAAAGCCTTGTAGCAATCTATGAAATCGTATTTTTGCACCTCAATTAGTACTATAATTATGGAACTATATGCTGAATCTTTAACCCAATATAAAAGGCTGAAAACCCTCGAGGTAAAAGTGGGCGATCTGCTGATAGGGAATTTTAATCCGATCCGCATTCAAACAATGACTACCACCGATACGATGGATACTATTGGAACGGTAGAACAAAGTATCCGTTGCATTGAAGCAGGAGCAGAACTGGTGCGTATTACAGCTCCTTCAAAAAAAGAAGCCGAAAATTTATTGAACATAAAAAATGAATTGCATAAACGCGGCTACACTACACCGTTAGTAGCCGATATTCATTTTACACCTAACGCTGCAGAAATTGCCGCACGTATTGTTGAAAAAGTTAGAGTGAACCCGGGAAATTATGTGGACAAGAAAAAATTTGAGCTGATAGAATATTCTAATGCGGATTATGAAGAAGAAATAGAAAGAATCAGAAATCGTTTCACACCTCTCGTAAAAATTTGTAAAGAATATGGTACTGCGATGCGTATTGGTACCAATCATGGCTCCCTGAGCGACAGGATTATGAGCCGCTATGGCGACACGCCAATTGGAATGGTAGAAAGTGCGATGGAATTTTTGCGCATAGCAGAAAGTGAAAATTATTACAACATTGTGCTCAGCATGAAAAGCAGTAATCCGCAGGTTATGGTGCAGGCTTTCCGGCTTCTGATAGAAAATATGCAGAATGAATTGGGGCATTGTTATCCATTGCATCTTGGCGTAACGGAAGCGGGTGATGGAGAAGACGGAAGAATAAAATCCGCAATAGGAATCGGTACTTTACTGGAAGACGGAATCGGAGATACCATACGTGTTTCACTTACAGAAGATTCTGAATTTGAAATACCTGTTTGCAAAAACATTGTTGAAAGATATAGCGATTTAAAAGATGAAAAAGATTCATCCATCCCACCTATAAAAAATATTTCTAAATTTTTGCCTGATATAACAACCAGGATTATACGAAATACTTTTGGAGTTCAAAATATGGGAGGCAAGCATGTTCCCGTTGTAATAGCAGATCTTCATAAGAAAGATACTATTACAAGAAATGATCTGAGAAATATTGGTTATAGATACAACGCCACTACCGACAAGTGGAACATCAGCGATATGGCAGCGGACTATATTTTTTGTGGACAGACTCAGGTGGATTTCGCATTGCCGGAAACTTTAAAACTCATTTTCAATTATGATTCATGGAAAGGATCTCCTGATAAATCCAAATGTTTTCCCATTCTCAATGCACATCAATATCTTGATAATTCAATTGAAAAATCATCCTCTATTAATTTTGTGATGCTGAATTGCTATTCAAAAAATGATACAGACTTCGATAAGGAAAAATTCTTTGAAAAAATAAAAAATGACAACACTTCTGTTTTATGCTTACGAACCGAAAATAGAAATGCAGTTCAAAGTATTCGCAGGATGTTTGTTGAACTGAATGAAAGAGAAATCAAAAATCCTGCAATCATTATTTGCGACAGCGAAAAAGAAATAATGGATGAAAGTCTTATCCACTTTGCAATTGAGACCGGCGCTTTGTTGATTGATGGTTTTGGAAATGGGATTTTATTGAGCGATCATTACCTGGATAAAAATAAAATTCCTGATTACAAATTAATTAATTCTATTGCTTTTGGAATTTTACAGGCATCGCGAACAAGGGTTTCCAAAACAGAATTCATAAGTTGTCCATCGTGCGGCAGAACTCTATTTGACCTGCAGGAAACCACTGCAAAAGTAAGATCCGTTACGCACCATTTAAAAGGATTAAAAATCGCCATCATGGGTTGTATTGTAAATGGCCCCGGAGAAATGGCGGACGCAGATTTTGGCTATGTAGGCAGCGGCCCAGGCAAAATTACATTGTACAAAGGGAAAGAAGTAGTGAAAAGAAACGTGCGCGAAGAGGTTGCTGTAGAGGAATTGATTGGTTTATTGAAAGAAAATAATGCGTGGGTAGAACCGGAACTGGTGCATTCAGTTTAAAAGATTACCGGCAACAAACAGGCAAATAATACTAATTCTCATTTTTCATCACAATATTCACAACTCCTAATATCTCCTAATATTTCCAAAATTAGGAGATAGTCTTAATTTTATTCCTAAATTTGGACAAATTAGGAATAATTATGAAGAAGCCGGAGAAGCCGCCAAAAATAACGGAAAAGCCTTCTTATTCTGAAATAATGGATGAACTTATTAAAAAAAATAAGTTCTGGAATTTTTTTGATATTGACGATACAGAATATCCATATTGGGAAGAATTGAAATACAAAACAAAATCATGGGGTGTTGAGCCTGAAAAAATCTGGAGTGGTATAAAGTCTAATAGAAGAGCAAAAAAAACAATCCGATTTTCTTCAATTCCTGACTTTATTTTCTATTTCAACACTCCTTCAATAATTCAAAAATACTTGCATGAACTTGATTTGAATTTGGGTGGAAACCTGCAAAGTGAAAGTATTATCCCAACAGGAGAAAAAGATCGCTATTTGATAAGTTCCATAATGGAGGAAGCCATAGCATCCAGTCAAATTGAAGGCGCTGTAACTACTAGAAAAGTTGCAAAAGAAATGCTTGAGAAAAATCATCAACCGAAAAACAAATCGGAACAGATGATTTTGAATAATTATAATACAATGCGATGGATAGTAGCGCATAAAAACATTCCTATGAGTAAGGAATTATTGCTTAATATTCACCAAATAATAACCGAAGGAACTTTAGATGATAAGAATGACGAAGGGCGCCTAAGAGCTAATGATGATATAAAAGTAATGGATGAGATAAACGAGATATTTTATATTCCTCCCCAACAAAAATACCTTGAGCAGTTACTGATTGACTTTTGCACTTTTGCAAACGATGAAAAAGAAGGTCACGTATTTATTCATCCTATAATCAAAAGTATTATACTTCATTTTTTGATTGGTTATATCCATCCATTCGTAGACGGAAACGGAAGAACAGCAAGAGCAATTTTTTATTGGTACCTGATAAAAAAAGGATACTGGCTTATAGAATATATGTCGGTTTCCAGGATTATTTTGCGCGCCAAAATGCAATATGCAAAAGCATATCTGCACACCGAGTATGATGAAAATGATTTGACTTATTTTATTCTGTATAATACCAGAGCAATTAAATCAGCACTCGATGATTTAAAAACTTATATTCAAATAAAAACAGAAGAAAAAAAACAAGTATTATCCTTAATCAAACATAGTGATTTTAATGACCGGCAAATTGTATTGATACAAGATATCCTAAAAGATAAAAATGAATACTTTACAGTTAAACAAGTTGAGAAGAGATTTAATGTGAGTAATCAAACCGCAAGAAATGATTTAATGAATATGATAGAAAAAGGAATTCTTGTAATTAACAAGACAGGAAAACCAACTAATTTCTTTGCCTCTCCTGATTTTGAAAAACATCTTAAATTATAAAATGCAAACAGACTTTTTAGTAATCGGCAGCGGCATCGCGGGTCTTACATATGCGCTTAAAGTGGCGCAGGATTGCCCTGATAAAACCATCACAGTACTTACCAAAACGGTAAGCGAAGAAACCAACACAAAGTATGCCCAGGGCGGTGTAGCAGGTGTTACCGATTTTGATAAAGATAGTTTTGAAAAACATATAGAAGATACTTTAATTGCCGGGGATGGTTTATGTAATCCGGAAGTAGTAGAGATAGTAGTGAAAGAAGGCGTGGAAAGAATTAAGGAAATTATCAGTTGGGGCGCTCATTTTGATAAAGAACATTCCGGGGAATATGCTTTGGGCAAAGAAGGTGGCCACAGTGAGTTTCGCATTCTTCATCACAAAGATGTAACAGGAAAAGAAATAGAAGACACTTTATTGGCTGCTATTGTAAAAAAACCAAACATCCATTTAATAAGCCATTGCTTTGTAGTGGATATTATTACCCAACATCATCTTGGTTATTTGGTTACGAAATCTACTCCGGATATTGAATGTTTTGGAGTGTATGTCCTCAACCTGCAAAAGAATCAAATTGAGAAAATTATTGCAAAAATTACTTTACTGGCTACTGGCGGAAACGGGCAGGTTTATCGAACGACTACTAATCCTTCAATCGCAACAGGTGATGGCGTGGCCATGACTTACAGAGCAAAAGGAAGAATCGAGAATATGGAATTTATACAATTTCATCCAACGGCTTTGTATGAAGCGGGAAAAAGCGGACAGGCATTTTTAATTACCGAAGCGGTGCGCGGTGATGGCGGTATTTTACGAAATGTAAAAGGTGAGGCCTTCATGGAAAAATATGATGAGAGGAAAGATTTGGCGCCGCGCGATATTGTAGCCCGCGCCATAGATAACGAAATGAAAATTAATGGTACAGAGCATGTTTTTTTGGATTGCACCAAAATGAATATGGAAAAATTTCTGCATCATTTTCCTAATATTTACGAGAAATGTAAATCCATTGGAATTGATGTTGCCCAACAATATATCCCGGTAGCGCCTGCAGCGCATTATAGTTGTGGTGGAATAAAAGCTGATGAATGGGGAAGAAGTTCTATTAAAAACTTGTATGCCTGCGGAGAATGCGCCAGCACAGGATTACATGGCGCTAACAGACTCGCCAGCAATTCACTTTTGGAAGCGATGGTGTTTGCTCACAGATGCTATCTCGATGCAGTAAAAAAAATAAATTCTCTCGAATTTAATGAAGCAATCCCTGATTGGAATGCAAAGGGAACTAATGTGCCAAAAGAAATGATTCTGATTACACAAAGCCTGAAAGAATTGCAATTGTTGATGACGGATTATGTTGGCATTGTTAGAACCAATGTTCGTCTTGAAAGAGCGATGAAAAGACTTGACCTTCTTCATACAGAAACCGAAGGATTTTACAAGACTGCGTCAGTTTCTCCGCAACTCTGTGAATTAAGAAACCTGATTACCGTTGGGTATCTAATTGTAAAAAGTGCTCAATTCAGGCACGAAAATAGGGGATTACATTTTAATACTGACTATCAGGGAAAGAGTGAATTGGTGCAGAATGTGGTTTTGTAAAAACCAGTTTCATTCATTCGGATTTAGTAGGGTAAATGGTTGAATTCTGTAAGCTCTTACATAGCGACCATTCACTTGTGCAGGAATCCAGTTAGGTCCATTTTTAATTGCATCTACAGCAATTTTTGCAAGTTTTGTTCCTTTCATAGTAGCGGCTTCTACATCACTTACTTTACCTGTTTTATCCACAATAAACCTAACTAAACATGTACCATAATCAGATTTTGTAAATTGATCAATTTGACTTTGTATAGCTCTGGTTACATAACGCTGCCATGATACTGGTCCACCTGGAAAAGCTGCTTCAATTTCAACTTTGGTGAAAACGATATCAGAATCTTCATTTTCCTTAAAGTTTGTGCGCAAAACAATTTTCCCATTTTCATCAAACACAATTTCTGTAGCTTTTCCCGTTTTTAAACTATCTATACTCAAAAATTCTATACCAGCATTCGGAAAATAATAACGGAAAGTAGCCTGCATAATTTTTTCTCCATTGTGGTAAATAGAAGAATCAATAGTTCGCCCATGTTTATCAAATTTTTTCCATAAACCATCCTGCTTTCCCAGCGAATAATTTCCTTCCCATTCTTTGGCCTTATTATCATAGTATGAAGCAAATAATCCATCACCTATCTGCAAAGAAGAATCTTTGAAATGTTCGAGCATTACCAGATTTTTATTAAGACTATTATTTATATACTTTTAACCCGAAAAGATCATTTTCATACATCCCAACACCATAAAAAATTGATTTTGACTGTTCTATCAAATTAAAGTCTTTGTCAAAATAATAAACATATTGATTTTGACAGAAGGCAGTAAGTTGAAACAAAACATTCAGGCTGGTAATAAGAAAGATTTTTTTAATCATAAGCAGTGTTTGTACGTTTTTAATTCTGGAATAAAAATAGAATAAAGTTTTCTGCTTTTCAATAGTAAATCATATCTCCAGATTTTTACGAGGGTCTTCCGGATTTCTTCTATTGTCCCAGATTCCCACTATAATGATCACATTTTTTTCAACTTTATAAAAAAGAGAATAGTTATTCGCCAATGAAACTCTTACGTTCTTGAAATCCGTTGGTTTACCCAGATAAGCTTCAGATTGCAACAAAGCAGTTTTCTTCCTAAATAACTTTGATAACTTTTGGGAATAAGAATTAGATTGGTTGTGCTTTATCCAATATTAAAGAATCTCTCTTCTTTCCTTTTTTGCAGTATTTGTCCAGATTATCCGATTAGCCACTTGTCCTCTTCCTCATTTAATTCTTCATCAGTTATAAAATCATAACTAAGAATATCTTCTTCACTTTTCATAAGCATATTCTTTTGATCCGGAGTAATTTTAAAAACAGATTTATTGACATCAACATTGCCAATAAGTTCATTTACTTTTTCTAATAAATTCATATCCTGAATAGAAATTAGTTTATCCAACAAACGATATTTTAAATTATTATCTTGAATAAATAGAAAGTATTTTTTTATCAGATTCCATTTTTCAAAAGCGATATTTGATTACTATTATTTTACGTAAAAATACAATGCTATTCCTCAATAGTTACCGGTGTGCCCACCGGAATATAACTAAACAGGTCTGCGGCTTCAGTATATTTAAGAGAGATGCATCCGTCTGTCCAGTTTTGATAATAATCAACAGTCCACTCTTCCTGAGGTCTGGTGGCATGAATTGCGATCCCACCTCCAATTTTAGCATTTTTCGGAATCAATCCTTCTGCTTTTCTTTCGTTGAACTTTTTATAACTGTCTGCATCAGGATAATCCAATAACATTTCATATTTCCATTTTGAATCATCCTTTTTCAAAATTATTTTAAACTTTCCTTCGGGGGTTCTTTTATCTCCTGACATATATTTATCCCGAAGATCATTACTGCCAAATACACAAGGATAGGTAGCGTACCAACCCTGATCGTCATACACTTTTAATTCATAACTTTTTTTGGAAATAATAATGTAATAGGGATTATCTTTTGTTTTCGATTTTTTTATTTCATTCTTTAAATGGGAATCACTGTTAAATGTTCGTTTACTGTGGGTAAATGAAAAAAAGAAGAAAGAAAATAAAAGAATAAGTGATATGTAGGCGGTACGGGTTTTCATTTTTTGAAGGTTACTGCAAGCTATTACAAACGAAAATTTCTTCAAAATTATTTCATAAACACGTAAATGATTTAACGTTTATTTTATGAGAAATTTTTATCAGGTAATGTTACTTATGGCCCTCCGAACGTATTAATCCCATTCCGCTTCGGCTTTTGCTTTCTGTTTATACACTCTTTTACTGATAAAAATACCTATTTCATATAAAATGATCAGAGGCACTGCCACTATTAGCTGGCTGGTCCAGTCGGGTGAAGGAGAAACAAAGGCAGCCAACACAATGATAATTACGTAAGCATATTTTCTATACTTTATAAGAAATTGGGGACCTATGATTCCTAATTTGGAAAGAACATAAACCAGCACTGGAAGTTCAAAAGCAAGTCCGCAGCCCATTATAATTGAAGTGAGTGTATCTATATAATTATCAAGAGTAGGCATATATTTATAAACACCTAAATGTCCCAACTTAAAACCAGCCAAAAAATTGAAAGTGAATGGAGCTAATATAAAATAACCAAAGGCAGCCCCGGTAAAAAAACATAACGAAACCCATCCAATGCTTCCTGTGGCGTAGCTTATTTCCTTTTTAGATAACGCGGGTTTTATAAAACGCCATAATTCCCAAATTAAATAAGGAAAAGCAATGATAATAGCACCCAAGAAAGAAATATCAATTGCAGACATAAACGGACCAGTAACAGTAGATCCTAAGAGTTGGAAACTTACCGGGGGCATGCAAAGGGAATCTCCGAGATGCAATTTATGGCCGAGCCAACAAAATACATGGTTAGATATAAAAGTATTTCTGCTTGGGGCAAGAATGATGTTATCAAATATCCAGTTAACATAAAAAAATACCACTAAGGCTACCACCACAAGCACTATTGCCACCCGAAAAATATGCCACCTTAAAACTTCCAGGTGATCAATAAAACTCATTTCGGCACCATCAGCATCTTTGCCACGTAATCTTTTAAAAAACGCTTTTCTTTCTGTAGTTGTATTAGTCAATTTATTTATTCATTTGAATTATGCAAATATATATAGTACGAAGTTATTAGCCTGTTGGATTGAAAAATATATATTGTTAATAGTCTTCCATCAATATAAAAACTTAAGAATGTCTAAAAAAATCAGTTTTGATTTTATCTTAGTTAAAAATATTCTATAAAACAACTTTAAAATAGATGCATGTAAATCTTATGAATTTTAAATTTATATTTTTAATATTATAATGAACTTTAAAAAAATTACTAACTACATTTACCTATAAAAAATTATTTTATGAAAAAAAAAATCAACCATCCATATCTTTTTTTGATCATTGCTCTTTTATTGCTAATTAAAACAATTGCTTACATTACTCATTTATTTGGATTTCATGCAGGTAATATATTTCATAGTTATGTAGCGAGTCATTCTAAGGCTTATGAAGCCGGGCAATTCATTGGAATGTTAACTTCAATAATATTGTTCACCGGCCTTACTATTTATTTTTTTAACAAGTTTAAAAAAAGTAAACTGAATTCATCTGTATAATATTTGATCACTTATAGGTTTTTCATTCCACGATTTGCATGAGAAAAAAATCTTGTCGTTATTCTGCTATAATTGCAAATTTGGAAAGTAACTTTTAATACTCTGCAAACTTCAAATAGAAACCAATTCTACTACAAAAGGAATAGCTGAATATTTTGAAATTATTTTTGTAAATAAAACCATTCTCATTTAATGCATCGCACTTGAAATATTTGCTTTTTTCTCTTTACTGCCTTTTATCAATAAAACAAATGGCACACAAATCAAAAAGATAATTCCTATGTATAGAAATACATCCATGTAAGACAGTACCATTGCCTGTTTGGTTACCGAAAAATCCAATGATTGGTAAGCACTTTTCAACGCTATATCCGGTGTCATTCCTTTGCTAATAAAGCCACGCTGCATCATAGATATCCTGTTTTGTACTGCAGGATCAGTCACATTCAGTTTACTTATGAGATCCACTCTGTGAACCATATTTTTAGTGGCGAGATAAGTGGTTATTACTGCTACACCAAATGAGCCTCCCAATTGCCGCATCATACCCGTAAAAGCAGCGCCTTCGCCTATTTCCCGTCCATGTAATGTGGAAAGAGCTAAGGTGGTAATAGGAATAAACAACATGCTTAGCCCAAATCCTCTGAACATCAGGAGCCACCAAAAGGATTCTGCCGGCGTATCAGGAGTAAGAATGTTATAAGCCCATAAGCTATAAAGAAAAAATATGATCAGTCCGGCGGCAACAAGATATTGTTGTTTGATACCCCGTTCCAAAAGTTTACCTATTATGGGCATCATGCATGCGGTAGCTATTCCCGAGGGAATAAATAAAAGCCCCGCATCTTCTGCAGTCCAGCCCAATGAAGACTGTGTATATAAAGGAATAATAAAGGTAGAACCGTACAATCCAAAACCCAAAATAAAAGACAGTACTGTCCCAATGCGCAGGTTTCCATTCTTGAGTACTCGCAGTTGAACAATGGGATTTTTATAAGTTAGTTCACGCCAAAAGAAAAAGAAAATTCCAAGGATAGCAACCACTGATAACATGGTTATAATATTGTTATTGAACCAATCATCGTCATGTCCTTTTTCCAAAACATATTGAAGCGAACCCACAGCTATTGCCAGCAAAATAATTCCCAGTGTATCTATATTTTTTCGTGAAGTTTTTTCCTGGAATTTTGGGCTTTTTACAAATTGCAAGGTTAATAAAGTGGCAATAATACCTATGGGAATATTAATATAAAAAATATAAGGCCAGCTAAAATTGTCAACAATGTAGCCGCCAAATGGAGGACCTAAAGTAGGGCCTATAATAACGCCAAGTCCATATATTGCCTGGGCCATTCCACGTTTTTCTATGGGGTAACTTTCTGTAATAATGGTTTGGGAAGTTACCAATAATGCACCGCCTCCCAGCCCCTGGCAGAAACGAAAAAAAACTAATTCCCATATTCCTGTAGCATTCCCGCATAAGAAGGAGAAAAAAGTAAATATCATGATGGAGGCGGCAAAATAATTTCGGCGGCCAAATTGTTGGGATAGCCAGCTCGTCATCGGAACTACAATTACATTACCGATAGCATAAGCAGTAACTACCCAACCGATTTCTGTAAGTGTAGCGCCCAGGTTGCCTTTCATATCTGTAAGAGCCACGTTCACTATGGTAGTATCTACTATTTCAAGCAATGCTGCTATCACGGCAGTAACTGTAACAATTACACGCCTTGCACCATATTCTACCAAAAGATTTTGTTGTTGCATGTATCTTCCTGTCTGTTTTTTAAATCACTCTTTTAATTAAGATGTACATCTACATTTACATTCATTCCGGGACTCAGCCTTGTAAGCAGGGTGTCTGAAGGATCATTAAATTCAATTTTAACAGGAAGGCGTTGAACTACTTTTACGAAGTTGCCGCTCGCATTATCCGGTGGTAATAAAGAAAATTTGGCCCCAGTAGCCGGAGAAAATGATGTCAGTGTTGCTTCAAAATCATGTTTCGGAAAAGCATCAGCATTTATAATTACTTTTTGTCCTACTCTCATTTTCCGAATTTGTGTTTCTTTGAAATTGGCTACTACCCATATTTTTTTACTTCTTACAATATCGAATGTGGATTGTCCGGCCTGCAACAATTGCCCTTCCTGCACATTTACTCTTGATAGCCTTCCATCCTCAGGTGCAGTAATAATAGTGTAGGACAATTTCAATTTTGCATCTTCCACTTCTACCTCTCTTTGTTTTACCATAGCCTGTGCTACTTCTATTGTTTGCGCTGTAGCCCTTGATTGAGAAGAAACCACGCCGGTTTGCGAAGTGGCTTGATTCTTTTGTTGCTGTAGAATCAATAATTCTTTTTGCGCCAGATCTTTAGCAGCCTGCGCCTGTTCAAATTGTTGTTCTGTAATAGAATGATCCGTGATAAGGTTTGCATAACGGTTATAATCCTGAGTGGCACGTGTCAACTTTATTTGAGCGGCTTCTATTTGCGCATCTATAGTAGATACTCCCTCGCGGGAAGTAGTAATCCCAGTACGCGCAGCTGCGGTATTGGCGCGGCTGGCATCCACACTACTTTCAGCTGTGGCCAGGGCCGCCTCAGCCTGGTCCAAGTTAATTTTTAAATCGCGGTCATCAATTATGATCAGGGTATCGCCTTTGTGTACCTGCTGGTTGTCCCTTACCCTGATTTCTTTTACATAACCCGAAACGCGGGGAATTATCGGAATAATATCCGCTTCTATCTGTGCATCATCAGTATCTTCGTGATGCTGAGCATAAATGTATTTCGTAATTCCAAACCATCCGCCGAGCACTATCATCAATATCAGTATTATCAAAAATACTTTGCTGCGCTTTTTTGATTCAGGAGCCGATTTTTCGTTATTATTTTCCATATTTTTTTTTGAAGGGATTTCTTCTTTTTCTGATTCCATAAAAATTGAGTTTTACCGCTTTATTAATTATTGATTGTCCGTTAAGGTGCCTGTAGTTTCCAATAGTTTGCTATAAGCTAATAATACATCCGCTTTAGATACTGCCAGGTTTATTTTTGATTGAAGCAGAGATACATTGGCGTCCAAAAGATCCGTAGTATTTACCAAAGCATTGTCATATTTGTTTTTTGTGATCCTGTAATTTTCTTCTGCCTGGGCTACTGCTTTTTCATATACGCTTGTTTTCCTCTGACTTAATAATAAGTTTTCAAAATCGCGGTTTACCTGCAGTCTGACAGCATCGCTAAGCTGGGCTTCATTTTCAACAATCTCCTTTTCACGCGATTGCGTCTGTTGCATTTTTGCTTTTGTTTTCCAAAGTGAGGAAAGATTATATTGAAAACCTACACCTATATTTACGGCATTTGTAATAGAAAGAATATGAGGCACGTCGGCAGCAATGTATCCCCCGGTAATTGCCAGAGTAGGATATTGTTCTGCTTTGGCAATTGAGATAGCTGTGGTTGCTGCTTTTCTCCTAAATGATAGTGCCATGACATCATTCCTGCTTTGAAGCGCCAGTTGTTCATAATCATCCACCGTTTTCAAAGAAAGATTTTTATCAAAACCTGTAGAATCTGTTTTTAGGACGGTAGCCTCAGGATAGCCAATTAAAAGGTTCATATTTACCGTAGCTATTTTCAAATTGCTTTGGGCATCCAGGAGTGATAAAGAAATATTAGAGGTTTGTAATTCTGCTTTCAACAGATCATTTCTTGCCATCAGGCCGTTTTGCTCCAGTCTCGTAAAAACAGAATCGCGGTGTTCTGACTGAAGCAGGTTTTCATTCACTACATCTTCCGTTACAGAAGCTTTATATAAATTGATGTAAGCATTGATTGTATTAAGAATCACTCCTTCTTTATCATTATCGGCATCAAGCATTGTAGCCTGCTGCAAATACTTCGCAGATTCAATTCCATAGCGGATTTTACCGCCTGCATAAATTGGGAGTGAAACATTAAAAATTCCGTACATCGCCTGGTTAATATGTGGTATGCTGCTTTTATTTGACGAGGTATCCGAACCCCCACCACCCAATGCTTTTGTTTTGATGTCCAAATTAGGATTGGCTAAATACAAATAAGAACCTGAAACACTTGCATTGGGAAGCTTGTTGTCTTTGGCCTGCTTTAATTGGGCAGCAGCCTCATCAATCCTGGCATAAGATGCTTTAAGGAGATGACTGTTTTTTAAACTGAGATCAATCGTCTCCTGCAAAGAAAGAGATTTTACATCCTGTGTTTTAGCAAAAAGTGGAATTAAATTCAAAACTAAAAAAACAAATCCCACAGATATATTGGACAATTTTTTGAATGTAACATTTATCAAACACTTATTCATCTTTTTAAATTATTTTTATTTTTTTAGTAAATGTGAACGCATCAATTGTTTGGTATGCTCACTTAATCTTTTCTTTAATTGTACATTTTCAAAAGGGGTAAAGCCCTCTTTTTTGCCCAGTATTTTTTGACATATTGTATCGGATGTAAGCAAATAATGAATCGTCCCCAGCAATGTGGTAAGGGTTAATTCTATATCTACCGGCTGGAAAACACCAACTCTTATGCCATTCTTAATAATAGTTTTTACCGGGTCTATATTTTTCAATAGAATTCCGCTGATCGCATTTCTCAATTGAGGGCGAAGCTCCAACGACAATTCCCTATGCAACAGATGGGAAAATTTTGCATCCGAAAATTTTCTTTCGATCAATTGATCTATCATAAAATCTATTTTTTCAATGGGGCTTAGGTTTTTATTATTAACCAGCTCAGAAAAAATACCTCTTAAAAATGATGCACGATATTCAACTACACTCGCAAATAATTTATCTTTGGAACCGAAATAATAATTTATCATAGCCACATTCACTCCTGCATCCGCTGCTATCTCTCTTACGGACGTGCCCTCAAAACCCTTACTGCCGAAGAATTTGATGGCTGATTCTATTATAGTTTCCCTCTTGGTCATATTTATTTGAGGGCGCAAAGTTAAACACTTGTTTAAAACTAAACAAATGTTTAATAAAGATTTAATTTTTTTTCTTTGAAAAATTTTAATTATGAAAAAAGATTGGAATGAAATCTAAATTTAATCTTCAATTGTGGCGCGGGATGGGTTGGCTCTTTTACTAACTCTAATACTTTTTAAAATACCAAAATTGAGATATTCCATTATTTTTGGAAATGAATAAAGTGATGATTTATTTCAATTCAGTAAAATTAGACTTTACCAAAATGAGGAAATTAATAGCACTGGCATTTTTATTTGCAATAACAAACTGTCAGGCACAAACCAAAGAAAACGATACTACGAAGGTAAGCCCGGTTATAGCAGATGGCGCAACACTTCAGCTAATATCAAACCGGTTTAGTTTTACTGAAGGGCCTGCCACCGATAAAGAAGGAGATGTATTTTTTACTGATCAGCCAAATAACAAGATATGGAAGTATGATACAGAAGGAAAACTGTCTGTGTTTATGGAAAAGGCAGGCCGTTCTAATGGGATGTATTTCGATAATAATAACCTTATATCCTGCGCTGATGAGAATGACCAGTTATGGTCCATTGATCCAAAAGGGAAAGTAACGGTGCTGGTAAAAAATTATAAAGGAAAACGCCTGAATGGTCCCAATGATGTTTATGTAACACCTGATGGAAAAATTTACTTTACCGACCCTTATTATCAACGGGATTATTGGAAAAGAAAATCTTCTGATCTCGATGGACAGAAAGTATATTATCTCAAATCGAAAAATGATCCTGTAGTAGTTATCAATACGCTGAAAAAACCTAACGGAATAATAGGAACTCCTGATGGTAAGTTTTTGTATGTTGCCGACATTGAAGGCGACAAGACCTATAGATATTCGATATCCAAAGATGGAACTCTCAAAGATGAAAAGTTGTTTGTTTCCCACGGTTCGGATGGAATGACACTGGATAATGAAGGCAATTTATATCTCACCGGAAACGGAGTTACGGTTTATAACAGCGATGGGAAAGAAATAGAGCATATTGACATAAAAGCAAATTGGACCGGGAATATTACTTTTTGGGGTAAAGAAAAAAACTTTCTTTTTATCACAGCTTCACAAAATATTTTTATCTTAAAAATGAAAGTAAAAGGAGTAAATTAATTTTGGTCTGACGGCCTCCGTCTGACCAAAATTATGACGGCCTCCGTCTGACTGCCTCGTCTGACCAAAACTTAAACTATCATTCTGCTTAATCAAAAAACGGAAAGTCATCAATTATATCATAAGAAGTTTTCACAAAAGTTTCAGGATGGTAAGAACAAAATTTAATTGCAAGAGATTTATTACAAAGTGATCCATTTCTCAATCCGGCATAATCCACATAAGAAGAAAACTTCCAATCCTCCATCCTCTTAACCAATCCTGCCACAAAGGGATTTTGATGAATGTAATGAAAGCAATTAAAATAATAATCGGTTAAATTTTGTTTGTACTTGATATTGGAATCTGACAAGCATTTGGATTTTGTTTTTTGCCGAAATAATGAGCCGCTTTTCTGGTGCCTTGAATTGTAAATTCTTGCATAGCCGCTTAACAATTTTCTTATGCCATTAGTAAGTCCGTCAATTTCTAAACCACCTTGCTTTTTAATATCTAAAATTCTTTCATCACAATATACCATCAAATGAAAATGGTTGGGCATCAGACACCAACTTATTATTTCGCAATAAGGCTTAATATTATCTTTTACCAGGTTTAGAAATATTTCATATTCTTCATCACAGGAAAAAACTATTTGATGATTATTTCCCTGATTATAAATATGATAAAGATTATCAGGAGAAAAATTCATATTAAGGAGGTTTAAGTAAAAAAATATTTATCCATGTAATTGCAATGGCAACCCTGGTCTGACGGCCTCCGTCTGATCAGGGTTGTTTCTGTGAGGAATTAATTGCTCAGACGGAGGCCGTCCCAATTAATTCCTCACAGGTCTCCCTGTTTTCAATACACTCTGCAATCTTTCAAGTGTTTTCTTTTCGCCACAAAGACTTAAAAAGGCTTCGCGTTCAAGATTCAATAAATATTGTTCGTTTACTAATGTAGGCTCACTGAGGTCGCCACCACACATTACATAAGCCAGTTTTTTTGCAACAAATACATCATATTCACTAATATAATTTGCTTTAAACATACCGTTGATGCCGGCATACAACATTCCTAATCCTGAACGTCCCAATACTTTGATATCGGTTCTTTGAGCAGGCATGCTATAACCGCGATCAAAAATATCAATCACACCTTGTTTGGCGTCTCCAATTCTCCTGGATTGATTCATACTAATTTCGTCTATACCTTTCCGTAATATGCCCATTTCATACGCTTCAAAAGCTGAAGTAGAAACCTTGGCAGTGCCGATAGTGATAAACCTGTTTTGTAATGGAATCGTTTCAGGCTCATTATGCTGAATGGCATCAGAAGCGCGCAAGGTAAATTCTTTCGTACCGCCACCACCGGGAATAAGCCCAACTCCCAATTCTACCAAACCGACATATGTTTCCGCTGCCACCTGTACTTTATCAGCATGAAGGCTCAATTCGCAACCACCACCTAATGCCAGTCCGTGCGGAGCTATTACAACAGGTATTGAGGAATAACGCATCCGCATCGTCGTATTTTGAAACATACGCACAGCTAAATCCAATTCATCGTACTCCTGCTCGGCAGCCAGCATAAAAATCATTCCTATATTAGCGCCGGCGCTGAATTGCGCCCCTTCATTGGCTATCACCAATCCTTTATATTTTTCTTCTGCTATAGCAACTGATTTATTTAATGCCTCTATCACTTCGCTTCCTATGCTTCCCATTTTGGTATTCCATTGCAATCCTACCACATCATCACCCAGGTCATAAAGATTGCTCGCGCTGTTTTTCCAAACTATCTTCTCCTGGAGGTCGCTCAAAATAATAAAGGAATCTCCACCTGGTAATGGCAGATATTTTTTAGTACTAACGTCATAGTATAAACGCTTTCCATTTTCTACTTTGTAAAATGAGGTGTTTCCTCCGGAAACAAAGTCATCTATCCATGAGGCAACATTATATCCGGCGGTTTTCATCGCTTCAATTGTTTCCTTTACACCCAATACATCCCAGGTTTCAAAAGCACCGATTTCCCAGCCAAAACCTGCTTTCATAGCATCATCCAGTCGATAAAGCTCATCGCTTATTTCCGGAATACGATGTGATATGTAGGAAAAAAGATTATAATGAAATTGCCTGTAAAATTCTCCTGCTTTATCATTTCCGGCTGATAAGATTTTGATTCGTTGTTTAAGATCCTCAATAGGTTTGACAGTTTCAATGGTAGCAAATTTTGGTTTTTGCCTGGGTCCGTACTCAAATGTCTTTAAATTGAGAGTGAGAATTTCCTTTTGTCCATCTGCGCCTTTTGTTTTCTTAAAAAATCCCTGGCCCGTTTTATCACCGAGCCATTTGTTGTCAACCATTTTCTGCAACCACGCAGGAATGGTAAAAATATCTTTCGCTTCGTCATCAGGGCAATTTTCTTTTACACCTATCGCCACTTTTACCAAAGTATCAATTCCTACTACGTCGGCAGTACGAAAAGTGGCAGATTTTGGACGCCCGATAATTGGGCCGGTCAATGCATCTATTTCATCAACGTTCAAATCGAGTTTGTCCATGATGTGGAAAATAGACATAATGCTGAAAACCCCTACCCTGTTGGCTATAAACGCAGGTGTGTCTTTACACAAAACTGTTGTTTTTCCCAAAAACAAATCGCCGTAATGCATTAAGAAATCAATGACATCATTATCAGTAAATTCAGTAGGAATAATTTCCAATAATCTTAAATAGCGGGGAGGATTAAAAAAATGTGTTCCGCAAAAATGCTTTTTAAAATCGTCGCTTCTTCCTTCTGCCATCAAATGAATGGGAATCCCGGAAGTGTTGGAGGTAATTAAGGTACCCGGTTTTCTATATTTTTCTACCTGGTCAAAAACCTGTTTTTTAATATCTAATCTTTCTATCACCACTTCGATAACCCAGTCGCTGGAAACAATGTCTTTCATATTGTCTTCAAAGTTCCCGGTGGTAATTTTTTTTAAAACATCTTTTGTATAAAGAGGAGAAGGTGAAGATTTGACTGCCGCAGCCAAAGCATCATTTACAATCTTATTTTTGCTCTTCAAATCTTTGCTGTCGGGTGCGGGTATGTCAAGTAATAAAACCTGTAAACCAACGCCTGCAAAATGACATGCAATGCGGCTTCCCATAACACCACTTCCCAAAACGGTTACTTTATTAATATTTCTTTTATGTAGCATAATATTTAGTTAGTTAAACAACTATTTGAAAAACTAAATTAAGATATTTTTTAAGGATAATAAATTGTTGTGAAATGTCATTTCCAAATTTTAAAATCTACAGTAATCCAACGATTAGTATAAATATATGTATTCAGAATGACACAAAAATTAGAGATTCAGATTTAAAGTGAACAGATAAGATAAAAAATATCTTATTATCGTACTTCACTCCCCTCCTTAATCACATTCTCCGGCCTTACAAAATGCAATTTCCCTTCTTTATCTTCTGCCATTAAGATCATTCCATTGCTTTCTATGCCGCGCATTTTTCGTGGAGCAAGATTGGCAACTACGACTACCTGTTTCCCGGCAATTTCTTCAGGTGAAAAATGTTGTGCTATGCCTGAAAGAATGATCCTCTTTTCAAAACCGAGATCAATTTCGAGCTTTAATAATTTATCCGCTTTTTCTACTTTCTCTGCTGACAAAATAGTTCCGACCTTGAGATCAATTTTTGCAAAATCATCAATAGTTATTACGGATTTCAGATTTGACGTTTCCGGTTTATTTTCTTCCACTTTATTATTTTCATTTTTAGAATTAGACAACGATATGTTACCAACTGCGGGCTGCTGACTTCCGGAAGCTTCCGCCAATCCCTTATTAAGTTTTAGGATCTGTGCCTGTATTTCCACATCTTCAATTTTTCTAAATAATAACTCAGGCGCTCTTAAAGAATAACCAACGCTCAGCAATTTTAATTTCCCTCCATTTTCCCATTCCAGCATTCTTTCAAGAACCTTCATCATGTGAATCATTTTCTTCGCAGTAAAAGGCAAAAAAGGATTTATAAAAATCGCGAGGTTAGCGCATAATTGTAAACAAATATGAAGGCAGTTGTCCACCTGGTTTTGTGCATCGGTTGTCAGTTGTCCTTCGTCCGTAGTCTGTTTCGCTACTATCCACGGCTGCTTATCCTGCATAAACTTATTTCCTTTTCTCGCCAGGTCAATTACTTCATACAATGCTTCGCGAAACTTATATTGCTCTAATAAATTTTCGATTCTAATTTTCGCAAGTTTAAATTCCTCAATCATCTGTTTATCTGCATCATCAAGAAGAGATGTGTGCAATGGAGGTACTTTTCCTTTGCATAATTTATGCATCAGCACAAATGTTCGGTTTACAAAATTTCCGAAAATGGCAACCAACTCACTGTTATTCCTGTCCTGAAAGTCTTTCCAGGTAAAATCATTATCTTTTGTTTCCGGAGCATTGGCGCAAAGCACATATCTAAGCACATCTTGCTGTCCGGGAAAATCTTTTAAATATTCATCTACCCACACCGCCCAGTTGCGGCTCGTAGAAACCTTCTGGCCTTCGATATTTAAAAATTCATTCGCAGGAACATTTTCCGGCAACACAAAGCCACCATGCGCCTCCAGCATTGCAGGGAAAATAATGCAATGAAAGACTATATTATCTTTACCGATAAAATGGACGAGTTTGGTGTCTTCTTTACACCAGTAATCACTCCATAAATTGGTCAGTTCTTTTGTAGCAGATATATAACCTATTGGCGCATCAAACCAAACGTATAATACTTTTCCTTCGGCATTAGGCAAAGGAACTTTCACTCCCCAATTGCTGTCACGTGTCATCGCCCGTGGCTGCAGGCCCTTATCCAACCAGCTTTTGCATTGGCCATACACATTATTTTTCCATTCTTTATGATCTTCGAGTATCCATTTCCGTAAGAAATTTTCATAATCCTGTAGCGGGAAATACCAATGTTTGGTCTTCTTTTTTATTGGGACTGCATCACTCAAGACACTACGCGGGTTGATTAGTTGCTCAGGGCTTAATGAAGATCCGCACTTTTCACATTGGTCACCATATGCATTGGGATTTCCACAAACCGGGCACGTACCCACAATATATCTGTCTGCGAGGAACATTTGCTTTTCTTCATCAAAATATTGTTTGGTTTCTCTTTCTTCAAACAAACCTTTATTGTATAAATTCAGAAAAAAGTCCTGGGCTGTTTTGTGATGTATGGCATTGGATGTTCGCGAATAAATGTCGAATGAAATGCCCATTTGTTCAAAGCTGTCCTTAATTATCGCATGGTAACTGTCAACAATTTCCTGTGGCGTTACATTTTCTTTCATTGCACGAATAGTAATAGGCACGCCATGCTCATCACTTCCTGAAACGAATTTTACATCCAGTTTTTTGGCTCTTAAATAACGCACGTAAATATCACCCGGCAAATAAACGCCTGCCATGTGTCCTATATGAACTGGTCCGTTGGCATAAGGGAGAGCTGCAGTAATTAAATATCTTTTGAATTCTTTCATATTTTATTTCCGAAAAGGATTTGCAAAAGTACCGTAAAGGGAAGCATCGCCCAAAAGTTGACTTACTAATAACGTAAGATTTTAAACCTTGAAAATTCCGGAAAAAGGGATTTGTGCTTTAGCGCTGAAGAAATTTTATTTTTCTTTAACCTTAAAAAATAGAAACGCAGGGAATTTGTTTGTTTACTGGAAATTACAGCAAAGAAACACAAAACAAACAAAACCGGCCTCCGGTTGGTGAAATTACCAACCGGAAAACCAGTTATAGCTTAACATAGAAATATAATCTTATTTTGAAAAAGCAGGGATCGTTACCTGTGGCATTAAAACATTTTCATCTTTTTCCACGATCAAATCTTTATTTAATTTAAAATCTTCACTTTGTTTAATATCTGTTGATGAAGCGCCAATCTTTACAGTGTAAGTTCCCGCTTCCGCAATCCATGAAGCTGATTCTGTATCAAATGACGAAAGGTCTTTCGCATCAATTACAAAAGTGATCTTTTGAGATTCGCCCGGTTTCAGCAAATTCGTTTTTGCAAATGCTTTCAGTTCTTCAGAAGGTTTTTTTAATTCTTTTGAAGGTGCACTGATGTATAATTCAACTACTTCCTTTCCGGATACACTTCCGGTATTTTTAATAGTAACAGTAGCCACCATTTTTTTATTAAAAACTTTACTCTCTAATTTTAAATTACTATAAGTAAAATTGGTATAGCTCAATCCATATCCAAATTCATATGCAGGTTTTACATCGAACGTATTGAAATACCTGTAACCTACATAGATCCCATCATCGTAGGTAACTTCTGCAGGAATTTGTTTCATTCCAAAATTCCCTGCGGTTGCCTGGTCAGGGAATTCTTTTCCAGGAAAACCTTTTGTTGATGGCACATCTTCATATTTAACGGGGAAAGTAACAGCGAGTTTGCCTGAAGGATTTACCTTGCCACTTAATAAATCTGTTATCGCATTTCCTCCCTCAAGGCCGGGCTGCCAGGCAAGCAATATGGCATCAGGGTTATCTCTCCAGCTTGCTACTTCAATTACGCCGCCAATATTTAAAACCACAATTACTTTTTTATTTTGGGAATGATATATATCCGACACAATTTTAATAAGTGCGCGTTCGGTATCCGACAAATTATAATCATCTTCCAGTTTTCTGTCTCTTCCTTCGCCTGCATTTCTGCCAATAGAAACTACGGCCACATCTGTTTTAGAAGCTTCTTTATTTATAAGGTCTTCATCTGCTACATATTCACCCATTGGCGGTGTAGGATGCATAAATTGCTGCATCATAGTTTGTTTAGGGTGCTTTGCTATTTCATCATTAACATAATTGGTATAAACATTTTTTAAATCTGCATCTACATTATAACCTGCGTTTGACAGACCCTGGTCAAGAGAAATAGTAAAAGCTTTATTCACACTGCCACTCCCGGTACCACCGGCGATCAGCTGATATCCATTAATGCCAAATAAAGCAACATTGTGGATGTTTTTGCTGAAAGGAAGTGCTTTTTCATTGTTCTTTAATAATATCATTCCATCCTCTGCCACTCTTCTTGAAATCTGTGCATCCTTTTTTAAATCGGGCTTATCAGAAAATTTATAATTTTTATAAGCAGGAGATTTGAAAATAGTTTCCAGGATCCTTTCACAATTTTCATCCAATACTGTTTCTTTAAGCGACCCGTCTTTTACGGCATCCATTATCGCCTTGGTTTGATTGGGTGTTCCCGGCATCAGTAAATCATTACCGGCTTTCATTTGAGCTACCGGATCATGACCTCCAAACCAGTCGGTCATAACCATACCTTTAAATCCCCATTCTTTTCGCAGGATAGTGGTCAACAGATCGTATTCTTCAGAAGTATAAGTTCCATTTACTTTATTATACGAACTCATAACGGTCCAGGGTTGCGATTTTTTTACTTCAATTTCAAAACCTCTCAAATAAATTTCGCGAAGCGCTCTTTCACTTACAATTGTATTTACTGTATTGCGGTTCGTTTCCTGGTTGTTTGCTACAAAATGTTTGATGGAAGTACCCACACCCATTGATTGAATACCATTCACGATGGCAGCGGCCATATTACCTGCCACTACAGGATCTTCAGAGTAATATTCAAAATTTCTTCCACCCAATGGATTGCGTTGGATATTCATTGCGGGAGCCAAAATAATATCAATCCCGTAATCACGAATTTCACTACCAAAAGCAACTCCCATCTTTTTTATCATAGACGTATCCCACGTAGAAGCCAGCAAAGTGGCTACAGGCCACGCTGTAGCAAAATAACTTCTTGAGCTATCGCCATTTCTGTAAGGATTTATTCTTACTCCGGCAGGGCCGTCAGAAAGGACAATCGAAGGAATATTCAAAGCTGGAAATGCATGCGTAGTACCTGCCGCGCCGGGCACTTTATCTTCTGTGTGGCCGATAACTGGTCCTTGAGATTTCATTCCAGGCATGTGAAAACCATTACCAACTACCAGTTCAGCTTTTTGCTGAAGAGTCATTTTACTAACAATTTGTTTGGCTTTTGTTAAAGAATTTTCCTGGCCCTTTACCGCGTAAGCAGCCAGGATCATAATAAGTAAAGAAAGATATTTTTTCATCGAATTCATTTTTTTTGTTGCGTTATAATGACGCAATGTAAATTATTTTTTTTATTTTTTATTTTTTATTATACCAGCGGATTGATTCACCTTTATGAACATTATGGAATTTGAAAAAGAATTAAAAGCGCATTTCTTAAAAGGCCACGAAGTATATCTCCGCCATATTTCTATTGACTGCGTCATTTTTGGCTTTCACGAAAATGAATTAAAAGTTTTATTGCTTAAAGCGAAATATGCCGGTAAATGGGCATTACCCGGTGGTTTTGTTTTAAAGGAAGAATACCTTAATGACGCAGCAAAGCGCATATTACATGAAAGAACAGGGTTGGAAAAAATTTATCTTCAACAATTTTATACATTCGGCGATCCCGCGCGATCTACCAAAAAAATTAACCAGGGATTTTTAAAAAATATTGGTACAAGTGCCACCAAAAGCTGGATGTTTGAAAGATTCATTTCAGTTGGCTACAGCGCCCTGGTTGACTTTACAAAAGTACAACCGGTAGCTGATCTTTTTTCTGAAGGCTGTGAATGGTTTAATATTCATGAGATTCCGGAGATGATCCTTGATCACCGGGAAATCCTTAAGAAAGCTTTGGAGAATTTACAATTGCAACTTAATTTTCAACCTGTAGGTTATAATTTATTACCTTTAAAATTCACCATGCCGGAGTTGCAAAAATTGTATGAAACTATATTAGACAGAAAATTAGACAGAAGAAATTTTCAAAGAAAAATGATGGCTACGGGGATATTAAAAAAATTAAAAGAAACAAAAAAAGGGGTAGCGCATAAAGCACCTTTTTATTATAAACTTGAATTGAGTAAATATAAAAAAGCGCTTAAAGCAGGCATGGGTTTTGAAATGTAAGTTCTTAAAATAATGATAATTTTGAACAACCTTCATCATTAAATATGTTACCGCAAGAAATCTATAATACGTTATTAGAAGAAGCCAATTCTGCATTCATGGAGAGTAGTATTATTAAGAAACAACAAAATTGGGGATTATCTGTTTGTGCAACACCAATTCAAATTGGAAAACCGATCATTCTCGGGATAAATTGGGGTGGTGGAGATTCTGAAGACCAAAAAGAAATGCCATCGAAAGATTTTTTCAAGAAAGATTACGATAATAAATGTGATTATACATTTCTAAAAAAATCTCAAAAATTGATTGAAGAATTTCTAAAAATAGATGTTGAAAAAGCTGAGTTCAATTATACCAATTTATGTTTTTTCAGAAGCCCAAAATCAAGCGACCTCATATATAATGATTATAAAGTTTGTTTACCAACAATTGAAAAATTAGTAAATTATATAAAGCCGCCTTGGATTTTATCTTTGGGGAATTCCAATATGGCTGTTTTGAAGCCGAAATTAAATGAGCTAAAGACTTTTAAAACTGCTGGCACAAGTCATCCAGGCTATTCTGGAATATTATGGGGCTATAATTTTTATTGTTTCCCACATCCTAATGCACGAAAATTATCTAATGACACAAGATATGAAATCTGGAAAACTGTTTTTCCTGGTAAATACTAAAAAGGAAATTGATCTTTTAGATAAGAATCTTATACTACTTTTTGGAAGTACTCAGGATTTTAAAAATAAGATCAACAGCTTCTTTCCCAAAACCATTTGGGAAGATGATGGTTTTGCGAAATCAAAAACTGCTGACGCGTTTCTTGAGTTCTATTTTGGTGAGGAAGAAGTAATCGAAAAATTTGTAATGGTAGAGGTTCTTTTTACAGAAAATCCGGTAAAAGAAGTAAGAGGAATTTGTGATAAATATCATTGGCTATTATATGATTTGGATTCAGAAAAATATATAAATCCTGAAAACGAAATAATTTCATGAACCGAAAAGATTTTCTTTCTGCAGTTGTTCCTTTAGCTACGATGGCCACCGCTTTTATCAATGATAAAAATTCTGAAAAAAAATTTGCTTCAAAAAAAATCCCTCCTTATTTAAAAAAGGGAGATCTCATCGGAATCACTTGTCCGTCGGGGCATATAAGTGCCGAAGAAACTCAATCAGCCATCAACAAAATGAATGAATGGGGATTTAAAGTTTGTACTGATGATACAGTTGGCGCCGTGGATTTTACTTTTGCCGGCACTGATGATGAAAGGGCTGATGGTCTTCAAAAAATGTTGGACGATCCTGAAATAAAAGCCATTATGCTCGGCAGAGGTGGCTATGGAGCGATAAGGATCATTGATAAAATTGATTTTACCAAATTTGAAAAAAACCCCAAGTGGATCATTGGTTTTAGTGATGCTACTGTATTTCATTGCCACATCAATCACAACTTTGGGATTGCTACGTTGCACTCGAAAATGTGCAATAGTTTTCCTGATGATTTTTCGTTAGCGGAGCAAACACAAATTGATTCTATTGATTCCATAAGGCAATGCCTCGTGGGAGAAAAAATGAAATATCTAACAGGGCTAAATGAGTGTAACCGTTATGGTGACGCGATTGGCCCTTTGGTTGGCGGAAATTTATCTATTATTCAAATGCTTGACGGAAGTATTTCCGATTTACATACTGAAGGGAAAATATTATTTATAGAAGATGTAGATGAATATCCTTATAAAATTGACGGGATGCTTTGGAATTTAAAACGAAGTAAAAGATTAGACAGGTTGAAAGGATTGATCATCGGCGAATTCAGGATGAAGCCAGACGATCCGGGGGAAGTATTTGGATTAAATCTTTATGAAATGGTAATGGAAAAAGTAAAAGAATATCAATATCCTGTTTGCTTTGATTTTCCCGTTGGGCATGTAAAAGAAAATTATGCATTGAAGTGTGGGATGGAGCATAAGTTGAGTGTTACAGCAGGGGGAACAGCGTTAGAATGTATTGGATAATTGTTGAATTGTTGAATTGTTTTATTAAAATTTATATGATAATAATACCGCCATATTTAAAACCAGGCGATACGATCGGGTTAGTTTGCCCTTCAGGTTATATGCCTGCTGAAAAATACCAAACCTGCATTGAAACCCTTACTGAATGGGGATTTAAAGTAGTAGTTGGAAAAACACCGGGCCATCAGTTCCATTATTTTGCAGGTACAGATAAAGAAAGATTGAATGATTTACAGCACATGATGAACAATAAAAAAATCAATACCATTTTATGTGCAAGGGGCGGATATGGAATGGGAAGGATCATTGACAAATTAGATTTTTCAAAATTTAAACATCATCCAAAATGGATCATTGGATTCAGCGATATCACGGTTTTGCATTGTCATTTATTTTCTAATTATAATATTGCTTCTTTGCACGCGCCTATGGCCGCGGCTTTTAATGATGGAGAGTTTAAAAATGAATATATTCAAAGCCTGCATGAAGCCATGCTTGGGCAAAAAGCAGATTATAAAACGGAAGGAAATATTTTAGATCAGCCTGGAAAAGCAAAGGGCATTTTGGTGGGAGGGAATTTATCCCTTTTGGTAAATGTGATCGGTACGCCATCTGATGTTAAGACTAAAAACAAAATTTTATTTATTGAAGAAGTGGGAGAATATATTTATGCTGTAGATCGTATGATGTATCAATTAAAACGAAGTGGGAAGCTCGATAATTTAAAAGGATTAATTATTGGGAGATTTTCGGATATGAAAGATACCTCCATTCCTTTTGGAAAAACCTTTGAAGATGCCATAAAAGATTTGGTAAAGGAATATAATTACCCGGTTTGTTTTGGGTTTCCGGTGAGCCATGATAAAGAAAATTATGCCTTAAAAATTGGGGTGAAATATAAATTGATTGTTGACAAGGGTTTCGTGGAAGTGAGAGAGGTGTGAGGTATCAGGTATCAGGTATCAGGTATCAGCTATCAGGTGTCAGCTATCAGCTATCAGCTATCAGCTTTGAGCTACCAGTGAACAAACCTACCTGTCCGGAAGGCAGGCAATTATCAAATAATTCTATTTAACCGATTATCCAATTAACAAATTCATGCAGCTACTAAATGCAGCATTTCTGAAACTTTTGTTGTCATTACCTATATTCCGAAACAATTTTTTATTCATGAATTTTATATATGAAAATTAAAACGCCATTCCTGTTTATATCTATCATTTTCATTTCATTCTCTTTTGCCACACATGCCCAATCATCTTTCTCTCTTTCTACGGGTATTTCATCAGATTTGAATAATGTCCATCATTCATTTTATCATATTCCTTTTTCATTGCAGTGGAAACCATCGCCAAGAAAAAGAGCGGCATTCTTTGTAGAGTTCGATTATGATTTTCCTTTTACAACTAAAAGTACAGGCCAGGCTTATACCTTAAATCCGTCATTGCCAAAGGAAGTAACGTTACAGGAAACTATACGCCCTTATATTTTTAGTGTGAGTATTGGATTCAGGATTCATTTATATACCAATAAAAGAAACAATAGCTTTTATTTAAACCTGTTACCTTTTGGTATCAGTACACAAAATTTTAAAATAAACTATAAAAATTTTGACAAAGAGAATTATGAAATATTAAATCCGGATATCAATATGAACAGAGGAGGAATTGTATCATCTATAGCGGCTGTATATAATTTTCATAAAACAAAACAAGACATGAAACTGATGCTTCATGTTCAGTCGCCTCCATTGGAGGGAACAGGCAAATATCCATTATCATTTAGGTTTGTGGCGCCTTTGCAATTAACTTTTGGCTATAATTTTTATTATAATAAAAGAAAATGAAAACTATATTCTTCAAAATCATTGCGTGTGCGCTGGCACTTTATTTATCATCTTGTGCGAAGAGAAATTTTTTCCCCGATCCGGACGATCCGGGTTTGAGCCTTCTGACTTCTCACGGATTTAATATTGCAACTGCCTACATTAATAAGGTACCTTATATTAATCCATTTGATCCCGGAACATTAGGAATTGGAGGCGTTAATTCTGCGCCTAGCCTTGAGTTAATTGGAACTGGCAACTCTTTCGATACTCTTTGTCTTTCATGGCAATTTGAAATAAATGACAATACTTCTAATAATCAGCCTTATCCCACCATCTCAACCATCTCATTGTTAATGCCAGTACCGAAATCTTTTACAAAGACTGATTTTTTTGCATTGAATGGCCAAAGGTTTTCATCCAACACAAATGCTGTTGTGTTACGTTCTTACCATAATTACTTTGATACTTTGTCAGGTACTTCTAACATTTATTTTGTAAGCATAAAGTATGACAATACATCTGGCTCAATAACTAATCTTGCATTTTCCGGGTTGTTTGATGCCAACATCGGTGACAGCATACTTATTACCAAAGGACGATTTGATTTTGTAATTGATACGGCAACTCTTAATTTCTGACTGTAAAGTTGCCTGACTTTTAGAAAGTCCCCAAACTCTTTTTGTAAAAACTAATTTCAAAATTGAACTTTCCAAAAGTTTATCGAACAGTAAACAAACATTTATTCAGAATTTGAACTTTTGGTAAGTTACCAAAGTTGTTTTTGTAAAAATTTACAGTAACAAACCTGGTTTTTTGCAAAATCTGGCTTCATACTTGTCACAGTTTCATAAATAATGAAATATTAAATTTCAAAAGAAACTTTTTTTTATGGCGGGTATAAATAAAAAACTAAAAATTTTCTTCCCTGGATTTTTTCTTCTATTCATAAATTCCATAAATACACGAGCCCAGTCGCCACGTACAAATGATACCAGTTATTATGTTTTCTTTCCGGGAAGTATAACTGCAAGATTATATACTTCTCAAAAATATACCGTATTAAATATAAAACCCCCTGATGCAAAAAATATTAGTTATCACCCCAATACTTCTTTTAATTTAGGAGCCGGCATCACGTATCACAATTTATCTCTGAAGCTTGGTTACGGATTTGGATTTTTAAATAAGGATTCGGCAAAAGGGAAGACCAAATACCTGGATCTTCAGACTCACATTTATTCTCCGAAATGGATAACCGATCTATATGGGCAATTGTATAAAGGCTACCATCTCTATCCTGAAGGCTTAGCTGCAGAACCTGGAAAAGATTATTATTACCGCGGTGACATCAGAGTTTCGTTATTTGGTATTTCACTTTTCCATGTTTTCAACTTTACCCGTTTTTCTTATAGGGCAGCTTTTGTTCAGAATGAATGGCAGAAAAAATCTGCAGGTACTTTTTTGGCGGGAGCCGAGACGTTTTACGGGATTGTAAAAGCCGACAGTAACCTCATACCTCGTTCAATAGCAAATAATAATACAGATAACAATATCAATAAGATCAATTATTTCAGCATAGGGCCTGGAGTCGGATATGCTTATACGGAAGTATTACTTCAACATATTTTTTTTGCCGGTTCACTTACCGGCAATCTCAATTTCATTCTTGTTAATGATCATGCAAAGCTTAATAACGGCAGTCGCTTTTCTATTAATCCCTCCACCCGTTTTCGGGTATCCACAGGGTATAACGGCAGAACGTGGAATGTAAGTGCCAACTGGGTTTCAGGCTACCTTCCTTTTAAAGGAACTGACAAAGAAAGAATCTATATTTTTAATACCGGAAATTATCGTTTCATTGTAGCAAAAAGATTCAATACCGGTAGTCGTTTACAAAAACACCTGAAACTTGTAAATAAGATATTAAAGGAATAGAAGCGCTCATATCCAAACAGCAAGTATCTGTATTATTTATAAATCAAAACAAAAATATCGAGATATTAAAATACTAAATTGCGAAAGACAGACAATTTATCTGCAACAAAAATTTCTTACAATTTTATTTTCGCCACATTTTCTAATGTAGTATCTCTCACATTAAATGACTGAAATATTTTTACATTTTCAATATTCGATAAAGACAATTCCGGAATACCTTTTCGGGCAGGCGTGTTTACGAACTGAAAGTCTGCATTTTTTACACTATCCATTACAAAAGATGGACGCTGATCGTCGGCCAGGAGATGCAAATTGATATTATGAAATTGAATACCGTTCACATTCCTTATAAAAAAACCATAAGACGGCATCGTTCCAAAACTACCGGGTTCAGGGTAATCTTTTTCCATGTCAGGCACTTCCCGTGCAGCCTGTTCTATTGTACCACCACCTTTAAAATAAACATTGATATCATGAAGAGATACATCCTCAATATCATGGTCAGGAATTCCACTGATAATGGCACCCGCTTTCGAATCTACATTGTATGCCACTATATTACTGATAATAATTCGCCGTAAGTCACCAACGGGAGTTCCCTGCGGGCCCCGCATCCGAGCACCAAGCCGTAAAAAAATCGGCGCATCCACAATATCCCGCATGGTAATGTTGTTGATCGTAACGTCCTCAAGCATTGCTCCATCTACTGTTTCCAAGGCGATGCCATGACAGTAGTTGAAAACACAATTTGAAATAGTAATATTCTTAAAACCTCCATTCGATTCAGTACCCATTTTGATACGGCCGGTCGGATTTTGATTGGTTCGCTTATAAGTCCCATCCAAAAAACTTCCTTCATCAAAGCCGCTGACTTCGCAATTGGTGATCGTTACATTTTCTGTTGAACGCGCAAATCCAAGACCATAGCTGCTTTTCAAACATATGCCATCATCATGCGGCGAATTAACACTGCAATTTGAGATCCTTACATTATGGCAACAATCAATATCCATTCCATCGCGGTTTGTATCCATTTTTACATTATCAACTGTAAGATTATCTACACCTGTGGCAAGTATGGCAAACCACCCTGCATGCAACATAGTGATATCCCGGATGATCACATTTCTGCACAAATAAAGACTGATGGATTTATTGGGACGCTTATCATCTTCGCCATTGTTTTCTCTTACAAGACCTTTTCCCCAAATCATACCTGAACCGATGATAGAAATGTCATGTAGGTTCTCTCCCCATATCAGGCTATTGTGCCAATGCCGGTGTCCAAAATCTTCATACATATTATTTACCTTATTTTCAGGAAGATCGTATTCATCCTGGGCTTCCGGTGGTGCTGCTATAATGGTTGCTCCTGCATCAAGATAAAGGGTAATATTACTTTTCAAATGAATAGAGCCACTCAGGTAATTCCCGGCAGGAAAATAAACTGTTCCTCCTCCGGCGCTGGCCGCATCTTCAATAGCTTTGTTGATGGACTTTGTATCCAAAGAAATTCCATTGCCGGTAGCACCAAAATGTTTTACATTATAAATTGCCAATGTAGCTTTTGGAATTTGGGTTTTAGGAGAAAATCCACAAATGCATATTGCAAATAAAACTGATAGTATTTTTCTCATTACATTAAATTATTTTGATTAAGATGATAAAATAATAATTTTAAAACTTATCATTTTATAAACAAAAATAAATGATTCCACAACCATTCATTAAAAGATTCCATCACTTCATAAAATTAATAAATTGAATACCCGTTTTTTTAAAAAAGAAACATTATTTTTATAAAAAAAAGAATGAAAAATTTTTTCACTTTTATTTTGTTATTGGCTCTTGGCACAGGATGCAAGCAAAGAGTATTATCAGGAAAAGAACTTCATGATAAGCTTGTGGAAACCATGGGTGATTACCTTCAAAAAAATCTTAAACCAGGTATTGCTTTTACTATAAAAGAATTGGTGTATTATCCGGATGCGAATAGAAAGCTTTACGATTGTAAGGTTTATGTTTATATGCATTCCAGCACAGTAGATACCACAGGTGTTATGTTTGCCACCATTACAAATGATTTTAAGGAGGTAGTACGTAGCCAATAGAAAAAACCTTCAGCTCTTTTCATAAATAATTATTTCTTCATTTAGGTTTAACTGTTATGGGTTAATAAGAAAAGAAATTGTATCTATTTATTTGCCTTCGGCGGCAGGAAGGTTGTTTTATTGCAGCAAAAATAATTTTGATAACCCCTCTTCTAAAAAAAGTTTAGCAAGGATTTTGCTATATAAGGGAAGCCGTAGTTTAGCGGCAAACAGCAAATACAGCTTAAGATATGAAACCGATTATATTATTTCTTTTTTCAATGGCAATTTTAGCAGATGTGCAAGGGCAATTAAAGACCACTGTAAAGTGCCCCGACTTCCACATTGATATACTTGCAGGTTCCGTCAACAAGGATATATTTCCCAATGCAACTATGGGACAAATTAAACTTCATTTGCCCTGCTTTACCGGTATAGAAAAAGAAGGAGATTCTTCCAAATGCGGTGGTGGCGTATTTTATAAAGATAAAGACATCTATTTTTACACCAACCGGCATTACATAGAAATAGGCCCGGCTTTTAAAGGCACACTCAGCATTCCTCTTATGGGTGCGCCACGAAATGGTTTATTTAAATGGCTGGGTGACCCTCAAATAAAAGATGTGCACTGGGATGCTTTTCAAACTTCGTATGGCATATTAATTCTGTATTACAACAATGCCTCCAAAGTAGATAAAATACAATTTAGCACAGAAAATTCAAATACCATCCGGCTTTGCGACTAAGTATTTTACAAAAAGATATTGTCTAAAAAATAATTACAATCAGGGTTGTTATCAGCAGTTCTTTTACCAACCATTGTTAAACACTGTCTAAAAAGACAGCCGGTTTTTTTATTTCAGATCAAATAACTTTTCCGCATCCAGCCAGTTATCTAATCTTTCATATTTTGTTTCATTCAAATTGTGTGAAGAAGAAAACATAATACGCCTTCCGTCAAAAACAGATAAATTAAAATCGTGGTCATCAATTAGAATATCACCTTTTAAAACACTTTTATCCCCGCAAAAGATCCTTCGTTTCCATGAAATAAAAGGAAAATGTTGATCAAGCCAATTATTTTTATGAGGTAATGAAAAAGGAAATTCCATTGCTGCTGAAGCAATATACACTTCAAAGCGGTTATTCAATTCTTTCACCATTTCAATGCTGTTTGGAATAACAGGAAGATCTTTAAAAAAGTCCGGGTGAAAAGGATATTGTTTTACTATTTTTTTATTTTCTTCGGGAACGATTATATGAAGTTTGGTTCCTTTAAGGTCTTCATTGGAATAGCGCACTCCAAAATCGCGCTCATACCATTCGCTAAAACGCTCAACAGCATCAGCAATTACATCATCCATATCAATCAGTATTCTCATAAATAAACTATTTGATTAAAGAAATTAAAAGTAAATCATCCAGGTTAAAGTTCGCAGTTTGTAGTTTTTGAAAATAAGAATCCTGAATATTTGTTTATTTACTGTAAACCGATCTGACTGTTTCCGGCTGATCTATGAATTGAAAGTACTGAAAGTTATTGGCTGGCTAAATCTTTTGCAAAGAATGAATTTCGGTTGCATACCATACCCGATATTTAATCGGATCGTATTCCAACAACCAAAACAGTAAATCAACAAAAAAAACGAATTTCTATTTTTTATTTTTTGGAGTGAGATTTACGGTTTTTATAATCCATATTTATACAATTATTTATTTGTTTCTTTCAACATTTCCTTTACGCCAGCCTCAAGCTGCGGATCCTGGCCATTTAATAATTTATTGTAAGGGTTTTCCACTTTTATGTCAGGTTCCAGCTGATGATTTTCGGTGAAATGGTTTTCGTTGATTCCCTTGGTGGCTACCATAGGAATGCCAAAAAGCAGGGTGGGATCAATCTGCCATTCCCACCATACTGCTGTTCCTGTACCGGGAACCGGCATGCCTATCAATTTGCCAACGCCCAGCTCTTTATAAATATAAGGGAACATAAAGGCGTCGGAATAGTTACATTCACTTATCAGCACACAACTTGGTTTGTCCCATTTATCAGTAGATTCTCCTCCAGGCACAATATGTCCCTGTGGTGCAAACTGCATATACAATTTGCCACTCAAAAAAGTTACGAGGTAATCGTGCAGCCATCCTCCGCCATTGAATCGTGTATCTACAATAAGCGCTTTTTTATTAAAATTCTTTCCGAGTACTTTATTTATCACTGTCCTGAAGCTGGGATCGTCCATTGCTTTCACATGTACATATCCGATTTGTCCGTGAGACAGGCTATCCGTCATTTTCTGCATAGTACGTACCCAACGATCATACATGAGCGACTGTTCTTCTCCATGGGTAATAGGTTTAATGACTTCGTCCCATGTCTTTGCCGATCCGGGGTCATAAAAAGTGAGGCGGGTGAATGCTCCTGCTACATGGTTCAATAATATAGCCCAGTCGAAGGAATCAGTAATTTGCGTACCGTTAATTTTTTCAAGAATATTACCGGGTTTTACGCTGGTCTTGCTGTTATCCATCGGGCCTCCTACCAGTATTTCCTCTACCTTCAGACCGTTACCAGGGGCATTTTCATTAAACAAAATACCGAGTGAAGCCGTTTCATCCGGATTTTCGGGACGGGGATAATACCGCGCCCCGGTATGAGATACATTGAGTTCGCCGAGCATTTCACTCAATATATCTCTGAAGTCATAGTTATTATTTACAAAGGGAAGAAATTGTTTGTAAAAATCATGGTAATACTGCCAGTCAACTCCCTGAAATTTTGGGTCAAAGAGTTTTTTGCCAACCTGCCGCCAGGTATGCTCAAAGATATAATTGCGTTCGCCTTCCGGATCCAGGCTAAAATTGGCTTTAATGGGAAGGGCTTTTGCAATACCTATATCACTTTTTCCATTATCGTTTTTGCCGCCTATATTTATCGTACTTATTTTGCCCCCCGCAAGAACAAAAATGGTTTTGCCGGCAGTATCTATGGCAAGGGTACCTCCGCCCTTAGCACTAAGATGAGCCAGTACTTTAGTATCGTGCGTGCGGGTTTCAGTTTGCCACAGGTCATAGTCATTTTCATATTTAGCAAGATAATAAAGCTTTTCACCATCTTTAGAGAGAATAAAATCGCTAAGCAGCGAGGAATTAATGGTCAATCTTTTGGTACGATTTTCCAGGTTGTCCAGGTCCAGTTTCAGCGAACTTTCTTCATTGTTATTTATTTCTTTATTATCCTCATTCTTCTTTTTATTCTTCTTTTCGGGTAATACTTTTTTTTGTATGGTGCTATCTTTCTTTTCTTCCTTCTTTAAAAGATCAAAATCATCTTTGCTGAGATTAAAGCGGTCAAATGCATTCTTATTGAAGAACATAGCATAGACATCTCCCTGGCCTCCCCTGCTAGGATTGCTCAGGCCCTCCCTGTCAGAAATCCACACCATCATCTTTCCTCCCATTCCCCATTTGGGGGTATTATCTTGAAAACCGCTTTCAGTAAGGTTTTTCCGCTCGCCGCTTCCATCGGCTTTGACCAGGTCAATTTCGCTACGACTAAAGGTGCCCTCACCCGAATTGGCAAGAAGCCATTTACTATCCGGCGACCAGGTAAAATATTCATCTCCATCTGAATAAGAATAATTAACGCCTTCGGGAATTACTGTTACTGTTTTTTTTGTTTCAATGTCATAAACCTTGAGTATGTTTCTTTCCTCGAGATAAGCTATTTTTTTCCCATCAGGTGAATAAAGAGGTTGAAATTCGTCCTTAGCCATAGCAATTATTGGCGTATCCTGAATAATGGTAGCGGCGTAAAAGTAAGGTTCATCTTTATTGGCAATATGCAATCTGTCAATGTCCCACGAACTGTCTTTCTCAACAGAGTAAATGATAGAACGGCCATCGGGGCTAAATTCTATCATACGTTCCTGGTAAGGGGTCGACGTTAATCTCTTGGTAGTATTGCCATCAGCTGACGACACAAAAATATCTCCGCGGTAAACAAAAGCCACTTCCATACCATCCGGCGACAACGCCATTTCACTTATGTCCTTGTTAGTTACTGAAAGCGTTTTTGAAGACTCCTGCGCAAAGTCGGCGCGAAGGGTAATGTTTACTTTTCCCGGTTGCTGCCCGGGTATAAGAGTGTAGATATCGCCACCATGTGTAAAACAGAGAGTGCCTGTGGTCGAACGGCTAAGCCCCCTTATAGGATTTCTTTTAAAATGAGTAAGCTCTGTACGCAAAGTGCTATCTGCAAGAGATGCCTGGTAAACATTGAGATCATTGTCATTTTGTTCACTCAGATAATAATAAGTGTTTCCATCTCCCCATACAGGCTCCAGGTCATTTCCCTGGAAATCTGTCAGTTTAGAATACTTTCCTGTGGCAACATCGTAAGTCCAGATATCGCGGGTAACCGAAGCTCTTTCGTGCTTGCGCTCATCGCTTTCAAAGCCTTTGGTATCCTGAAAAATAATTTTACTGCCATCTTTATTATAGGTAGCGTAGCTCATCCCTGCTGAGTTTAGCATAACCGACCTGCCTCCGTTGACGGGAACACTATAAAGTTTTGAAAAAAATGATGGTAAGGGGAATCGTACTGAAGAATAGATATCATTTCGGGCAGTTCCAAAAATAACTGACTTATCATCGGGACTAAAATCGGTGGGGATATCTGGAGCAGAATTGTAAGTAAGCCTTGTGGCTGTCCCCCCGTCTGAAGGCATAATAAACACATCAAAATTTCCATATCGGTCTGATGCAAATGCGATAGACTTCCCGTCATGGCTCCATACCGGATTGCTTTCATAATCAGGAGTTATGGTTATAGGTGTGGCTATACCTCCGGAAGAAGGCACTTTGAAGATATCGCCTTTATATTCAAAAGCAATCCATTGCCCGTCAGGAGAAATGGCTGGGTTCCTAAGCCACCTGGGCGTAGCGCCTGGCTGTGCTGATGCAAATAATGAACTAAAAAACATTAGTAAAAACAAGAAAATCTTCATTGCAGATTAGATTTAAGATGTGGATAATAGAAAGTGGTAAATTTATCTTTCGGAAAATAAAGGTATGTAATATTGAAATAATAAATAGTAAAGAGAATGATTTAATTCATCAATGTAGTGTATGAAGTTGCTGCCAGGATGTAAACTAACTTTCCATTTATTACAGGGACACTTTTTTTATTTTTCATATCTCTTTTATTATCGGTAACCCATACACGTAAATATTTTACTTTTTTCGAAATACCGGTAATCATTACATTTCGTTTAGCACCGTTATTAACAAGATGAATTGCATAGATTTTTTTAGCATTATCGCCCAGGGCAGCACCCGAAATATTATCACCATCAATTTTAAGCGGTATTGCTTTTAATCCTTTTGGAGTAGAAGCCAGCTGCTTCAGATTCCAGAAACGTTGTGTGGGATGAAGTGGTTCGCTGGTATCGTCATAAACGCCACCTCCGGCAAGAAGGGAATAATCGGAAGTAAGCTGCCATTGTAAAATGGATTCGGGCTGGCAAATAGCCAACAATCTTACATACAAATTGATTTCCTGCAAAGCATAAATAGGTTCTTTAAAAATATCCGGATATCCCCATGCCTGCGCATCAATACTGCCTTCGCCAACAAGTAAGGGACGATGTATCCGCGTAGCCGCATCTGCCCACTTCTGCAATGTATCCTTATCCCACCCCCGCCATGAATGAAAAGATACGGCGCCGATATAAGGATATGTGGCCGGGTCATTGAGAGCAGGAACAATAAATTGAAATGTGTTGGCATCCGAATTATCACCCAGCAATAATTTTGTTTTCAATCCCCGTGACACAAAATAAGCGCCCAATCCCTTGATCAGTTCATCGTGTTCTTCGCCTGTTTGCCTTATGTTGATACCCAGGTCAGATTCATTAAATGAGAAATCGGCAATCTCTACCCCGTATTCATCTTTAAGGTATCGAATATAATCAGCAATGGATTTATATATTTCCTTTGTTTTGGAATGATCTAACGGATTCCCCCACACATGATCGGGGCCGGGCGTGAAATGCAAGGGCCCAACCACAGCCCATTGCGGAGGAAACCACGCTGTAAGAATAACAGGCATTCCCATTTTGTAAAGCCGCTGCGCCATTTCCATGGATTGTTGCACATGATGGTTTAATTTACCAGCTTTTGCTGCAGCAACAGGATCTGCGTCAATATCCGGTTGCCAAAGCATCCACGGCATTTCTACTCTTCCCCAGGCAACACGCATATTTTTCAAGCAATAATCTATTACTTCAGGATCTATTTTAGGATTTTGCAACCGGAAATTGCCACCAACACCATCAAATTGCCTTCCTTTAATAGCTGTGTCCAATGCAATTATTATTGGTTTTCTATCAACCAATCCTGAAGCTATTATAGTAAAATTAATTTCTGCGGTTGTCCCCTTCTTTATGTCTCCCGACAGAATAGGAATATAAATATGGATATCATGACCAGGTTCTTTTCTAATAATGAGCTTTTCTGGATTTTGAAAAGTAATTTTAAGCTGACACGCCGGAGAATTAAACTGAACAGAGCCAGCGTCTGTATTCAAATATTTATTTAGTGAAACGGAATCTTCAGAAAGTTTTACCCATTTTAATTTATCAATTTTCATTTTTGCACCTGAATAATATTTTGAAGGAAGAAGGATATTAAAATAAACTCCTTGAAGTGACATATCTGCCTTTGCATTTAATAGCACTTCCACGTCGGCACTTCCCTTCACTTTGTCTGTCACGCTTTCTTTGAAATATAAGCTATCCAAATTTGTAGATACAGTTTGCGTATATCCATTTCTGTTATAATGAGGTCTTTGTCTTTCTTTGGCAGTAACGCTTATATCTTTTCCCTCTTTTTGAACAGAACTAAGATTGGTTTCAAATTGCATCAACTGCCCGTCTATCCTGATACCTGCAATATTCCCCCAGGGCTCAAGCTGTACCTGGGCAAATAATTGTATAGACGTAACAAGGAGGATCACAGGGATCAGACTGTATTTAAAAATGTTCTTCTGCATATTATTTATTTTATAAAATTATTCAATACTGATTGATTTTATAAATATCCTAACTTTCTCAAAAAAGCAATCCATTTCTGATAGCCACCTCCAACAAGTGTAAGATGAAGGCCTTCAAAAGTAAGCCGGTAGTATCGAAAAGGTGCTCATGAGTTATTTGTGAAAAACAAAAAGCCGGCGTCGAGTAGGCAAGCAGGAGTTTCACCCGCGAGCCTCTCACAGAACCGTGCTTGAAAGTCTCCCTTCACACGGCTCTTGTTATTCTTTAATAATTCAA